>Ga0222651_1000742_pt1 | contig 18478 bp, 19 predicted proteins | sample AntAcemetagen369_FD_179855 | JGI IMG/M metagenome (GOLD analysis project Ga0222651, IMG submission 179855) | Saline water microbial communities from Ace Lake, Antarctica - #369 | ecosystem: Environmental > Aquatic > Non-marine Saline and Alkaline > Saline | place: Antarctica: Ace Lake...
AGTTTGAGAAACGTTTTGTGCAACGTTGCGCCGATTTGTTGAACACCTTGTTCGAGAGCGAGCGCGTGTTAACGCGCATCGATGCCTTGGCAGGGGGGATCCGCCCCGAAATGGCTCGCCACCTTTCCCGTTGGAGTTGGCAAGGAATCCAATCGCGCGCTTTCGGCATCGCACATAAGAAAAAGGATGAGCCTCTCACCGTGGCGCATTGGGAAGCCAATGTCGAATCGATGCGCGAGTTCGCCAGAGAGCGTCCCGAAAAATTACGGCAGGATCTCATCGAGCACTTCGACCTCCCTGGCGGATTCGCCTCAGTTACGCTGGCATCCAGTGACCTCTCCAAGGGAACCGTTCAGATCAATACCATCGCCTTGGACGATTCGCCTTGGACCGGGACATACTTTCGCAACTTCCCGCCAACTCTTACGGCGCAACCCAAAGAAGGGGCCCGCTTTGTCCGCTGGTCTGGAGGTAGCACAAGCACCTCTGCGACCATCGCGTTGCCCTTGGAAAAGGCGACGGTTTCGGTGACCGCAATTTTCGAGGAACTCGGGAATTGAGGGCCTGGGGTGCGACGGGAAAAGGGAGGTTTTTTGGAGAATCGGTCAATCCCCTGAAGTGTTCCCAAACTCGGAGAAGGCGCGTCTCAGGGGCAACGGTTCATCAGGAATCCCAGGGGGAAGGCTTTCGAGGTTCTCAAAAAGTTTTGTCTGGATTCTCGAGGTGAGGGGGTGACGATCCTGTTGAGCTTGAAGAGTAGCCGAACCACCATGGATTTGTATTTTGATGCGAACGCGACGACGCCATTGAGTCGTGAGGCTGCTGACGCGTGGCTCGAGGTTTCCAAGAGTCATTGGCATAATCCCTCGAGCCTTTATCCGAAGGCTGCGGAGGCGAAGCAGCTTCTGGAAGATCTCCGCGAGGAGTTAGCGGACCTATTGGATTGCGACGCCCAGCGGGTCGTTTTCACCTCCGGCGCGACCGAGGCGAACAACGCGGTTTTGGGGCATGCCGCCCGACTTTTGGACGGTTCGGATTCCCGCCTTGCGCTGAGTGCAATCGAGCATCCGTGTGTCGTGGATACCTGCGAGCGCTTGTTTGCACGGAGAAGTTTACTTCAGATTGGCGTGACTGAGGATGGCGTTTTCGATCAGTCGGCTTTTGAGTCGGTTTTGGCGGAGAACTTGGTGGGCTTTGTTTCGGTAATGGCGGCCAACAATGAGACGGGCGTCCTTCAGCCTTGGCCTGAGCTTGCCGAAGCATGCCGTGGGCGAGGAATTCCATTTCACTGTGATGCGGCACAATGGATCGGGAAGCTGCCTTTGGCCGATTTGCATCATTGTGATTTTTTAACGGCGAGTGCGCATAAATTTGGAGGGCCCCCTGGCGTTGGCTTTCTCCTGATCCCCTCAGGATCGTCCTTTCATGGGCAAACAGGGGGACCACAGGAGAGGGGGCACCGGGGAGGGACCGAAAATCTTCCGGGGATCGCCGCGATGGTGGCTGCCTTGAACGCTTTAGGGCCGCTTCAAACCGGTGAAAATCGCGATCAATTCGAGAGGGATCTTGGTGAATGTCTGGATGGGGTGCGCATCCTTGGTGCGACGGCCCCAAGGCTGGGAAACACTTCCATGTTTATCTTGCCCGAGCACAAAAATCTCCGCTGGTTGACGCGTCTTGGAAACCGGGGCATCGCGGTCTCGACAGGATCTGCCTGCAGTGCGGGGAAGGGGGATCCTTCGAGAGTGATGCAGGCAATGGGCTGTTCCTTTGCCGAGATGGGGAAGGTGTTGAGAGTGAGTTCACTCCCTGATGCAAGCGCGGAAGATTGGGAGGCACTTCTTGATGGCCTGCTGGAAGTTCGCGATGAGTTGGGCGCACCGAATCACTCTGCGAAGGGAATCCCAAAGATTTCTTTGGAAAATCTGTAATTGATCTGCCATTCTGGAAGGACGATGGAACAGGAGGAAGCAATTGGAAAAATACAGGAAGCCTGTAAGCAGATCGCACTTCAATTTATGAAAATTCATCCTGTTGTCGCCAAGCTTGGCGACGAGGGGACACAGTCGACCTGTCTCAAATCCCTCCACCAAATGACGACCGAGCTTGAGATCATCAAGAAGCATCTCATCGTGCTTCAGAAGAGAGACGGTTCGAGCGAACTTTAGGCGTAGTGTTGTCTACAGTGCTGATCATTTATTTATCAAAGAGCTTGCCTTGGTTTTGAAATACGTTCGATACAAACACTCCCGCTTTTCTGCGCGCTTTCCCGAGTCCTATCGCTATTCACGGTCCCATTACTGGATGGCTGAGATTGAGGATGACGAGTGGCGGGTGGGATTTACGAAGTTCGCAACACGCATGCTGGGCGAGTTGGTCGAGGCGGATTTTCGGGTGGCGATCGGCGAGACGGTAGAACCTGGGCAGGAAATCGGATCGGTGGAAGGATTCAAGGCCGCGAGCGATGTCTATTGCGCCATGGCAGGGCAGTTCGCAGGCGGAAATCCTGTTTTACTTGAAGATGCCTGTATCATTCGAAGTTCTCCTTACGTAGACGGGTGGCTGTATGCTGTCAAAGGGGATCCCGAAGCAGGGAGTCTCGATGTCCATGAGTATATCGCGTATCTCGATGGCATCATCCATCGCATGCATTCCGAAGAAAAAGCTCAAGAATAAAAGACCAATGACTGAACGAGATTCGCGCGCACGCTACATTATGATTGGTGGCTTTTTAGGAGCTGGGAAGACCACGGCAATCCAGGCATTCGCCCGTTACCTCAGTGAGAAAAAGGGGCGTCGCGTCGGTTTGATCACGAATGATCAGGGGGTAGGGTTGGTGGACTCTGCCTTGGGGCGCTCGAACCAATTTCCTGTCGAGGAGATTGCCGGCGGGTGCTTTTGTTGTCGTTTTGATTCGCTCGTCGAAGCGGCCCGGGAATTGGTCAAGGCGCCATTAGAGGAGGTGCCGGATGTCTTCCTGGCGGAGCCGGTTGGAAGTTGTACTGATCTCGTCGCCACGGTCAGTGTTCCTTTACAGCAGGTTTACGGAGAATCCTACCTCGTCGCTCCGCTGAGTGTTGTTGTCGATCCTACGCGGGCTCTGCGTGTCTTAGGTCTCGATGACCAAGGCCGGAAATTCTCCAAGAATGTCGTCTATATCTATCGAAAGCAACTTCAGGAAGCGGACCATATTGTCATCAATAAGATCGACTCGGTATCGCTCGATTATTTGGAGACCTTGAAAGAGGCCCTCGGGCGTGAGTTTCCGCAAGCCCGGGTGCTGGAGGTCTCGGCGAGAGAAGGCACTGGCCTTGAGGAGTGGTTTGAGCTTCTCCTGACGGAGGAGATGGACAGTGATCGGTATCTTGAGATTGATTACGAAAAATATGCCGAGGGCGAAGCTCTGCTGGGCTGGCTGAATGCGACGCTCGCGATTCAGGCGATCGATGATGACTTCGATGGCAATAACCTCCTTCAGGAAATGGCGAGCTCCCTGCGTCTGAATCTTGCGGGCCGTGAGGTCACGATTGCTCATTTGAAGATGACGCTCACCCCTACGGATGATCCCTACGAAATTGCCGCGATCAATTTGGTTCGTGATGACGCCGAGCCTGAGCTTTCTCATCACTTACTCGAACCGATTGATGAAGGCGAGTTGCTCCTCAATATTCGTGCCGAATGCGATGCAAATCAATTGAAGGAAGCCTGCGATCTGGCATTCGGAGAGATTTTAAATGACAAACTCGGGGTGAAATTCGAAATCCAACGATCCGAAGCATTTCAACCGGGGAAACCCGTTCCAACCCACCGAGTTACGGCTGAGGCTCCCATGGCGATGAGGTAGTCATGGGTCTTGAGAATTCTCAAAATCTCGATGGTGTCCTTCCTGATATGATGTCACGCTAACAATCTGATTGGAGAGATCGTCATCCCCCGGGATCGCGATACAATTTTATTCCTGCACTTTATGTTTATTGGCTTAGCCACAAGAATTTTTCGAACCACAGATAAGAAGCTTCTCATGAAGCTCGCGTGGAATTTTGGCTGGAAGGGAATGCTCTCGGTTCAGAAATTTAAGAGCCGACTTAAAAAGGGGGAGTATTTTCCTCCCTTTCTCTACATCTCGGTTCTGAACAGTTGTAACCTAAGATGTCAAGGGTGCTGGGTCGACGTCGACAAACCGCAGGTGAAGATCGTCCTGAAAGATCTCAATCAGCTTGTGAATGAGGCCAAAGTTCATGGGAATCGTTTTTTTGGGATCTTGGGAGGTGAGCCTTTTATGTATCCGGAGCTTCTTGAGTTTCTGGAAGAGCACCCTGATTGCTTTTTTCAAATCTTCACCAACGGCCAGCTCATCACGGAGAAAGTTGCCAAAAAGCTCCGTAAGTTGGGGAACTGCACAGTCCTCGTGAGTATCGAAGGGACGGAAGTCGCAAGCGATGAACGGAGGGGAAAGCCCAAGGTTCTTTCGCGGACTCTCAAAGGCCTCGATCACCTTATCGCCAATAAGATTTTGACCGGTGTCGCGACGAGTCTTTGTCAGACCAATATCGAGGATCTGCTCACGGAAGAATGGTTGCAAAACCTCATCGACCGGGGAGTTCATTACGCATGGTATCATACCTACCGACCGGTGGGTCCGAAGATCCACGATGAACTCGCACTGCGTCCGGATCAGGCTCGAAAGGTCCGGCAGTTCGTCGTCGATATGAGATCTAAGCTTCCGCTGGCTTTGATCGACGCATACTACGATGGCAAGGGACAGGCTCTCTGCCCCATGGCAACCGGTATTAGTCACCATATTTCACCAGGTGGAGCGGTGGAGCCTTGCCCTATCATCCAGTTCGCGACAGAGAATATTAAGGACGAGCGTGGCATTTACGAATCCTTCACAGGTTCTGCTTTTTTGAAAGATTTCCGGGAAACTGCCGCTAAGCATACCCGTGGTTGCATCGTTCTAGAGCGTCCGGATCTCGTGAAAGCTCTCGCTGAAAAGCATGGAGCTGTTGACACCACTCTGCGGAAAACCGCAATCGCCGAATTAGAATTGATGACCCCACGCGGGAGCCAAGATTTAACAGAAGGAGACCCCATTCCTGAAAAACACTGGATGTATAAGTTCGCCAAGAAATATTGGTATCATGACTTCGGAGCCTACGAAGAGTTGGACCGCAAGCGCAAAGCCAAAAAGAAGGTTTCCTAAGAATCATTACGAGTATGTCTGAAGCGAATGTTCCCATCATCTATTGTCGTTGTGCTTACGCCAATGCCTTGCCTGAGAAAGTCAAAAATGGCGTTCTTGAGAAACTCTGTGGCTCGTCGGTTCCCGTGACTGCGGTCTCGGATCTTTGCGAAATGTCGGCCCGAAATGATCCCAGACTCAAAGAGATCACCGAGCTGGCAGGCAAGGGGCCGATCAAGATTGCGGCGTGTTATCCTCGCGCGGTTCGTTGGCTTTTTCATGCCGCGGACACGCCTTTGCCTGAAGATCAGGTCGAGTACGTCAATCTCCGCGAACTCACAACTGAAGATGCCGTCGAGGCTCTCATCCCTTCTTGAAACCATGGTTAGTAACGAAACAAGTCCTCTTGAAGTCATCCTCTACGAAGGACGTCATAGTCATGCCATCACGGCCGAATTGAGGTTCGCGGTCATGAGTGGTCTCCTTGACCGCGGATACGCGGTCACGCGAGTTGTCGAGTCTGCCGGTGCTCCCGTGACGCCCAGCCACAATAGCCTGTTGGTTCTTGCCGACTTTGGCGGGCAGTCGCCACAGATTGAGGATGCGGCCGGGGAAATTGAGGTGGCAGCGCGTGATATTTCGGGGTTGGGGGGAGGCGAGATTTTGGAATTGGTGGAAAGCTACCGGCTTGATGAAGGCCGTGAGATGAATCAACCCGGGAAGTGGAAACCATGGTTCCCGGTGATCGACTACGACCGCTGCACCAATTGCATGCAGTGTTTGAGCTTCTGCCTTTTCGATGTCTATGGCGTCGACGACGAGAACAAGATTCAGGTTCAAAATAACGACAACTGTAAGACGAATTGCCCGGCCTGTTCGCGTGTTTGTCCGGAGGTCGCGATCATGTTTCCGAAGTATTCCGGCGGCCCCATCAATGGCGACATTGTCTCCGATCAAGATTTGGAGCGGGAGAAGATGAAGATCGATATCTCATCCCTTCTGGGCGGAGATATTTACTCCAGCCTTCGGAATCGGAGCGTCGAAGCAAAGTCTCGTTTTTCTAAAGAACGCAGCCCTGATAAGGCTCTTTCCGAACGGAAGAAGTGTCTCATTAAGCTGGCGGGCGATGGTTTAATCCCTGCCGATGTTCTTGAGAATCTCCCTTCTCCCGAAGAGATCGTAAAACGTTCTGAAGCTGCTGCCGCCAAAGCTCAATCCGCCCTTGCGGCCAACCCATAAGATACAATGACTAAATTTGATCTCCCTTCTCTGCCGCTTCCAAAACTGGCGGCGCCGACCGCGACTATCATCCGGCCCCCGAAGAAAAACATTCCCCAGACCAAGCCGGAACGGGACCATGTTTTGCAAGCAATTCGGACCTATGTGGAGGAGGTAAACCCGGTCCCCCCCATGCCCCAGGATGAACTTGAGGTTCATGCCCGTAAGATTTTAAAATCGTCCGGCACCGCTGAAACCTACCTCCACTACACCGCGGTTTGTCTCAATAATGAGATGTGGCGGGAGACCATGGCTTCAATTCCTTACGAGCGCCGCCTTCTTTTGATGCCGAAGTGCTTACGGGTGGAGGATAAATGCACTGCGCCTTTTGATGAGTTCGGGTTGCTCTGCAAACAGTGCGGCCTTTGCACGATCCAGGATTTTCAAAATGAAGCGGAACGTCTCGGCTACGCCGTCCTCGTCGCAGAAGGATCAGCAATCGTGATGTCCTTAATTCAGACCGGGAAGATCGAAGCGATCGTGGGGATCAGTTGCCTGGCTGTCCTTGAACGGACTTTCCCTTATGTCGAAGCCGCCGCGATCCCATCGATTGCCGTTCCTCTATTGCAGGACGACTGTATTAATACCACGGTCGATATCGATTGGGTCTGGGATTATATCCATCTGAGTAGCGAGGATAAGACTCGCCGTCTGAACCTGAACGCCCTACACGATGAGGTCAGGACGTGGTTCACGCCCGAATCAATTGACTCTCTCATGGGAGAGCAAGTCGGTGAAACGGAGGCGATTGCCCGGGAGTGGTTGGGCCGTGGGGGCAAGCGTTGGCGTCCTTTCCTAACCGTCGCGTCTTTTCAGGCACTCCGTGATGATGAAGGGGCTCAGAAATTGAGTGATGATCTTAAGAGGCTGTCTCTCGCGGTGGAATGTTTTCACAAGGCTTCCTTGATCCACGATGATATTGAGGACGAAGATTTCGAGCGCTACGGTCTCAAAACCCTTCATGCTGAATACGGCGTTGCGGTCGCTCTCAATGTCGGCGATTTTCTTCTTGGGGAGGGATACCGTCTCATCGGCGAGTGTGAGATTGACGATTCTCAAAAATCACAAATGCTTCTGGCGGCCTCCAGAGGGCAGCGTGAACTTTGCCGTGGCCAGGGAGCAGAGCTTCTTTGGACGCGTAATCCTGCGCCCTTGAAGAGCTCCCAAGTTCTTGAGATCTTCCGCCAAAAGACCGCTCCTGCCTTTGAGGTGGCTCTCCAAATCGGTGCGGCCTGTGCCGGGAAGCTTGATGACGTTTCGGAAGCACTTCATTCCTACAGCGAAGCGCTCGGGATTGCTTATCAGATCCGGGATGACATGGATGACCTCGCGGAAGACAGTGGGGAAAATGTCCTCGGTGCCATTCGTCCGAGCATTCTTCTCTCGACCACGCACGAAAAAGCGAAGGGCGAGGAGAAAGCATTTATGGCGGAACTATGGTCCAACAAAAGTTCCGTGGACGCCGCGACGCTCACGAAAGTTCGACAACTCGCCCATGATGTGAAAGCCGACGATCGCTGTGTGACCTTGTTAGAAAGCTACAAAGAAGCGGCCGTCCGGTGCTTGAGCGACCTCGACAACCATAACCTAAAGGGGCTCCTTCGCCGAGTCCTTGGTAAGATCTTCACCGACATCGAAATCAAAGGATGGTGTCGTGAGTTTGAGGTGAAGAACGGAGTACGAGACTAACGAAAATGTCTCTTCGCCTTGAAATGCTTCAAGTCGCCCGATTGGCTCCCTCCTTGCTCGGAGTTGAAGCGAGTCAACTGGTCGATCGTTTTATCCGCTCCCAGCAAAACTCCGACGGAGGGTTTTGTGATCGGGATGGCAAGAGCGATCTCTATTACACTTCTTTTGCGGTCGATGCTCTTACCGCTCTGCAGGTTGAGCTTCCGGTGGACGATTTACGATCTTACCTGATGAGTTTTGGCGAAGGGGAATCGCTCGATTTTGTCCACCTTTGTTGTCTTTCTCGAATTTGGTCCGCGATTGAGAAGAATGGTGCGGTGATTGATGCCGTTTTAAATCATTTGGAGAGGAAATTTCGGACGTCCCAAGATGGGGGATATAATCAGACTCCGGGAGCGACTTTCGGATCCTGCTATGGAAGCTTCCTCGCCTATGGTGCTTACAGTGATCAAGGTCGGATGCCGCCAGAGGCTTCACGGATCATTGATGAAAGCCTCACCGCTTTAGCTTCGAACAGCGGGGCATGGTCGAACGACCGGAATCTTCCGGTGCCTAACCTCCCCGCGACTGCCGCGGCCGTGTCACTCTATCGTAACTTTCGCGCTCCCATTCCGGCGGCCACGGCAAACTGGATTCTTGGTTTGGCCCACGACCAAGGGGGATTTAAAGCGTTTCCTGACGCGCCCTTGCCCGACCTACTTTCGACCGCTGTGGGGCTGCATGCTTTAGACGGGTTACAGGTCTCATTTCAAAGTTGCGTTGAGCCCTTTCTTGATTTTGTTGATTCACTGTGGACCGCCGCAGGTGGATTTCATGGCACATGGAACGATGAAGATCTCGATTTGGAATACACCTATTATGGGCTCTTGGCTCTCGGTCATCTCAGCATGTGAAGACTTTTTTAAAAAATGCCCGCGCGACTTTACTGGCTGAGCGTAAGACGTCGGGCCACTGGGTCGGAGAACTTTCTAGTAGTGCCCTCTCGACCGCGACGGCCTTGATTGCCCTTCATTTTGTCGATTCCGAACGTCACGAAAAAGTGAATCGGAATGCCACCGACTGGTTGGTGAAAACTCAGAATGAGGATGGCGGTTGGGGCGATACAACGATCAGTAAGAGTAACATCTCGACGACACTCTTGGTATGGTCGGCTCTTGGCTTGAGAGGTGATGTCGAGGCGTCCATTCATCGGGCTGAGAGTTGGATCAGGAAGACAGTGGGGAGTCTCGAACCCGACGAGATCAAAGCCAAGGTGACGGCCCGGTACGGGAAGGATAAGACTTTTTCCGTGCCCATTCTCATGGCCTGTGCTCTTTGCGGAAGGTTAGGGGATTCTCCGGAAGTCGCTTGGCAACATGTCCTTGCTTTGCCTTTCGAACTGGCGGTCTTTCCACGGCGGTGGTATGGGGCGCTCAAGTTCCCCGTGGTGAGCTACGCTCTACCTGCCTTGATTGCGATTGGGTATGCCCGCTATTATCATGCCAAGCCCATCTTTATTTTTCGAGTGATTCGGGCTCTGTCTTGGAAGCCGGTGTCCCGTCTTCTGGCTGAGATCCAACCTGCCAGTGGCGGATATCTTGAAGCGACCCCATTGACCAGTTTCGTGACGATGGCTCTCGCCAGTGCGGACCAGAAAGATCATCCGGTCGTGCCAAGGGGCGTGCGCTTTCTCCTCGATTCAGTTCGCGTTGACGGGAGCTGGCCGATTGATACCAATCTCGCGACATGGGGAACAACGCTCGCGACAAAAGCGCTCCTCGCCTCGACCGATAATCCTGGTGATTTCCCGAAGGAAGAGCGGGAGCGCGTTCAGGCATGGCTTCTCGCACAGCAATACAAAACGGTCCATCCCTTTACGGTTTCGCCCCCTGGGGGGTGGGCGTGGACTGACCTCAGTGGCGGAGTCCCGGACGCCGATGACACCGCGGGTGCTTTGCTGGCGATCCATCGACTTGGTCGCGAGGCCCCCCTCGTCCGGAAGGCTGCTGAAGCGGGGATCATTTGGCTTCTTGATTTGCAAAATAGAGATGGTGGCTTTCCGACATTTTGTCGTGGTTGGGGAGCCTTACCCTTTGATCGCTCCAGTCCGGATATCTCAGCTCATGCGCTGAGAGCAATGGTGGCCTGGAAGCCTTGTTTGGATGTTTTTCTTCAAAAGCAAATTTCCAAAGCAATCGGGAAACTTCTTCGTTATCTGGAAGCCCGGCAGGCCGGAGATGGCTCATGGACGCCTCTCTGGTTTGGCAATCACTATTTGGAATGTGAAAACAATCAAACCTACGGCACGGCACTCGTAGTTGTGGCCCTGACTGCCGAAGACTCCGAACAGTCAGCGGAGATGCGTCGGAAGGGCATCGCTTGGCTCACTTCAACGCAATCAGAAAACGGGGGATGGAGTGGGGGAGACTCCACCAAGCCGACTTCGATTGAGGAAACCGCGCTCGCGATTAGGGCTCTCTCCACGGCGGGAGGTTCCCGACAATTGCAGAGAGGGATCGCGCACCTTCGTCAGTTGACCGGAAACGGGTTGGCGTTTCCCGCAGCGCCGATTGGATTCTATTTTGCGAAGCTCTGGTATTGGGAAAAACTCTATCCGATGGTTTGGACCGTCGAGGCCTTGGAGGTTTTTTCAAACTCCAAGGGGGAGATCTAAAAGGTCGCCTTGGATCTTCGCGCAGAGAGTGCGGGGATGAACCGAGCGGGTCGATCCCCGATCGAAGGGGGCGATGCTCCATTTGCCAGCTCTTACAACCCAGAGAACCAAAGCGCGAGCAAGGTGTGTCCTGAAGGGACACTGCAAAACCCGGGGCAACTGGCGTGCTAGACCTCACGACAAGAGTCACGAACGGCAAGTGCCCGGTTCATTTTTCGGCCTCCCTTCAGGATGCTTTTATGACGAATCATGATTCCCGAGACTTCAGTCTGGGGGGCGGATCGGGAGAGGGGGGCGGTCAATACGCGACTTATCAGTCTCTTCGAGTCGACCTCTCCGGAGAACTTGTCGGAACCGGCAATGCCAGCTTCGCCGGAAAGTGACGGATGCGCTGGACATGATAGTGCGATTGAGGAACTCCGGGAGAGTGCGTCAAGCGGTGGAAGAGCGTGTTGAACTCTCTTCTTTTCCTCTTTCGAGAAAATGTTGGGGTGCTAGGTTCGCCCATGAAAAAGATGATAACGACCTTCGTGACTTTATGGGTGTTGACAATTTTTGCGGGTGCCGACGTGACGACGATTAGCGCAAAGAAAGCAGCTGCCCGCCTGAAGAAGGACCCCAAGATCGTCGTGGTGGATATTCGGACACCGGAGGAGTTTGCGACGGGGCACATCAAGGGCGCGGTGAATATCAACATGAACAGTAAGGATTTTTCCAAGAAATTGGGGGAGCTTGAGCGGGATAAAAAATACATCATGCACTGCAAGAGCGGCGGTCGTAGTTCGGCTTCGCTTCCAGTTTGGAAGCGCCTGGGATTCAAAAACGTCCTGCACCTTGCAAGTGGTTCCCTCGGCTGGGTGAAGGCCGGCGAGCCCTTGGTTGTGCCCAAGAAGAAGTAGTCTTCCAGAGAGCGGGGCTTTTTAGTTTTGTGATTGGCCCTGCCAATCTAAGCTCGCCAATGGGGTCTGAGGTCAAAGTAAAGATGCGCTGGCTTGCTCCCGTTTTGGGGGTGGCGGCGTGGGGCATCGCCAAGGACGCAGGCCTCGATGCTCCGGCGGCGATCGCGCTGGGGATCACGGTGGTGACTGCGCTTTGGTGGATGTTTGAAGCAATCCCAATTCCGATTGCTTCGCTCGTGCCGATTGCCCTGCTCCCGCTTTTGGGCGTGTTGGATGCCAAGACGGCGGTCGCCCAGAGCTATGGGCATCCTCTGATTCTGTTGCTGCTTGGCGGGTTCTTTTTATCAAAGGGGATGGAGCGCAGCGGGGTGCATCGGCGCCTCGCGCTTGGCATGGTCCGGGTGTGCGGAGGAGGGGATGACAAGGCAGGGATAAGACCGAAAGCACTGATGTTGGGATTCATGCTGGCGGCGGCAGTCTTGAGTATGTGGATCTCAAACACCGCGACGGTGCTGATGCTTCTGCCCATCGCTCTGGCGGTCCTTGATGGGAGTGAATCTAAGGAAGGGGTCAATCCGCTCGCGGCACCGCTCATGATGGCAATTGCCTATGCTGCGAGCGTGGGTGGGTTGGGGTCGCCAATCGGGACACCGCCGAATCTCGTCTTTATGGAGCAATACCAGGAGGCGACCGGGAAAGTGATGACATTCACGCAGTGGATGGCTTACGGAGTGCCGGTGATCGTCGTCATGCTGCCGTTGATGTGGCTTTGGCTGAGTCGAAAACAAGCGGGAAAGATGTCGTTGAAACTCCCGAAGGTCGGAGCATGGCGTCCGGCCGAGTGGAGGACTTTGACTGTTTTTGGTCTGACCGCTTTGGGCTGGATGACTCGGCTGGAACCGTTTGGAGGTTGGAGTGAGTGGCTGGGCCTTCAAGGGGCCAATGATGCCTCAGTGGCTTTTGTCGGAGTGATGGTGATGTTCTTGATCCCTGATGGCACCGGCCGGAAAGGAGAGCAGGGGCGGCTCTTGGATTGGAAGAGCTGTCAGGATATTCCTTGGGGTGTCCTGTTACTTTTTAGCGGAGGGATTTGTCTGGCGGCCGGGATCAAGGACTCGGGCTTGAGTCAGGAAATTGCGGGGTCTTTAACGGGGGTGGGAACTCTCCCGGTGCTCGTTCTGGTGTTGACGGTGTGCCTCTTGATGACCTTTTTGACCGAGCTTACGAGCAATACCGCGAGCACGATTTTGATCATGCCGATTCTGGCTTCGGTGGCCTTGGCGAATGACATTGATCCGATTATGGTGATGTTGCCGGCGGCGCTTAGTGCGAGTTGCGCCTTCATGCTGCCGGTGGCGACCGCCCCGAATGCGGTCGTCTTTGGATCAGGTCATTTGACGGTGCCACGAATGATGCGCGAGGGCATTGTCCTCAATCTCATCGGAGTGGTCGTGGTCACTCTTTACATCTGGATCAGATCGTAAGATCAATTAAGGGGAGGGTAAGTTCAGTGATCGCCGCGATTTTGGAGACTCATCGCTCGGGTATTTCCTGCGGTGGAGGAGGTAGAAGAGGGTGGGGCAGAGGAGGAGGGTGAGGACGGTTGCGAAGGCGAGGCCGAACATCATGGCGTAGGCCATGGAGGACCACATCCCACCGCCGGAGATGGCGAGGGGGAGGAGGCCAAAGACGGTGGTTGCGGTTGTCATGATGATGGGGCGGAAGCGCGATTTGGCGGAGTTGACGACGCAGTCGATGAGGTTGGGCTTTTCATCGGCAGCGAGTTGGTTGCGGGTTTCGTCGATGAGGAGGATGGCGTTGTTGACGACGATTCCCATGAGGGCGATGAGACCGAGTAAGGTCATGAAGCCGAAGGAGGATCCGGTGACGATGAGGCCGGAGACGACGCCGATAAGCATGGGCGGCACGGTCATCATGATGATAGCGAAGGCACGGAGGGAGTTGAATTGTGCAATGAGGATGAGGCAGAGGATGGCGATAGGGATGGGGGCACCGGCCGCGAGCTTTTGCTGGGACTTTGCTGATTCGGCTTGCTCGCCGGCCCACTCGATGGAGTAGGCGGAGGGCCAATCGTTGCCGCCGATGAGGGTTTCAATTTTTGGTTTAAGTTCGGCGAGGACTTCGGAGGAATAGCGTCCCTGGACTCGGCATTTGATGATCATTTCGCGCTGGGTGTTCCAGCGGCGGATGGAGCCGGGTTGGAATTCCAGGGCGATATCGGCGGCTTGGCTGAGGGGGACGATACCGCTTTGGGCGCCGAAGACGGGGAGGTCGTGGAGTCGATCGAGGTTTTCGCGGAAGTCTTCGCGCGAGCGGAGGATGACGGGGATGGCGTGCTCGCCTTCCCGGTAAGTGGTGGCGGTGAGACCTTGGTATTGGAGGGAGAGGGCGCTGGCTAATGATGTGGTATTGAGGCCGAGGCGGGAGAGGCGGACGGGGTCGGGATCGATGGAGATTTGCTTGGTCCAGACGCCCCAGTTGTCGCGGACACCGATCGCGCCATCGGTCTCGCGCATAAGGCTGGCGATTTTGTCGCGGAGTTCGTAGAGGGTGTTGAGGTCGGGGCCGCGGAGTTTGATCTGAATGGGGTCACCGACGGGTGGGCCACTTTCGAGGGCTTTGGGGGCGATGCGGGCGGCGGGGAATTGATCGCGGGCGTATTCGTTGAGGTCGGCGACGAGTTGGTTCACTTGTGCGGGATCCTCGGTGGTGGTGAGGATGCTAAAGAAGGCATAGTTGGGGCTGGCTTGCTGGGGAGCGAGGGAGAGATACCAGCGGGGGCCGCCGTTTCCGATCCAGGTGGAGACGCTTTTGACATCGTCTTTCTTCTCGGTGAGGAGCCAGTGCTCGAGGCGTTCGACTTGGCTTTCGGTCTCGGCGATGTTGGTGCCGAGGGGGAGTTCGAAATCGACAACGAATTGGCCGCGTTCGTTCGGGGGGAAGAAAATGTTGGGGACAAATTTCATGCCCCAACCGGCCACGAGGGTGAGGGCGAAGGCTCCGAGGGGAAGGGACCAGCGGAGACGGAGACTGAGGCGGAGGAGTTTTTCGTAAGGCCCGCTAATTTTGGTGACGAGACGGCCGACGGGGGTGTCTTTCTTAAGGGGTTTCAGGAAGTAATAGGCGAAGAAGGGAATGATGGTGAGGGAGAGGACCCAGGAGCCGAGGAGGGTGAGGGCGACGACGGCGAAGAGGCTAAAGGTGAATTCCGCGGTCGCTCCTTGGGCCATCGCAATGATGCCGAAGGCGGCGATGGTGGTGCCTGATCCGGCGAGGAGGGGAATGATGAGGCCTTGGACGGACTGGGTGACGGCTTGCATGCGATCCAGGCCTTGGTTGAGACGGTCGAGGACCTGTTCACAAACGACAACGGCATTATCAACGAGGATGCCAAGGGCGATGATGAGGGCGGCGATGGACATCATTTCGAGCTCCACTCCGAAGGCGGGCATGAAGGTGAAGCAGAGGAGAATGGCGGAGGGAACGAGGATGCCGACGAGGATGGCGAGGCGCCAGCCGGAGAAGATGAACATGATCACGAGGACGCAGGCGAAGGCCTGGATCAGGTTGACAATGAAGGCATTGATGGAGGCGGTGACGTAGACCGGTTGGTAGAACATGGTCTCGATTTCGAGGCCGAGGGGGAGGTCTTGCTGGATTTTGGCGATCTCCTGAGTGATGTCTTCGCCGATCGCGGTGACGACGCCGCCGTCCTTCATGGAGACGGCGATGCAGAGGATAGGGTTCGCATTGAAGTGACTTCGTGAGGTGGCCGGGTCGTCGTAGGAGCGGGTCACGGTGAAGAGGTCGGAGATGCGAATGGAGGAGGATTGGCCGGGCAGGGCGAGTGGGTAGGACGAGAGTTCATCGAGCGATTCGAACTCGCCGAGGGTGACGATTTGAAGTCGTTCGTCGCCGTAGTCGGCGCTTCCGCTATTGACGACAGCGTTTTGGGCATTGAGGACGCTGGCAACCTGCTGGGGCGAGATTCCGCGGGCGGCGAGTTCGCTACTGGAGAATTCGAGGAAGATGCGTTCTTCTTGGTTGCCGTGGAATTCTACTTTCCCGACGCCATCGAGGGCGAGGAGTCGGTCGCGGATGAGGTCGCCGTAGTCTTTGAGTTCGGCCGGGGTGAAATCGTTTCCACGGAGGGCGTAGACGTAGGGAAATTCATCGCCGAAGTCATCGTTGATGGCAGGGGTGCTCGTGCCGGAAGGAAGCTCGGTGACACTAATCTTGTTCCGCATGTCGGTCCAGATGTCTTCCATCTGGAAGTAGTTTTCATCGATCTCGACGGTGATGATGGAGAGGCCGGGCTTGGAGGTGGAGGTCACTTTGTGGACCTGGGGAAGTTGGCGGATGGCCTGCTCGATGGGTTCGGTGACCTCTTGTTCGACTTGGACGGTGGAGCGACCGGGATACTGGGTGATCACGACCGCGTTACGGATGGTGATGGCGGGGTATTCGCGGTTGCCGATGCTCAGGTAGGTGATGATGCCAAAAAGCATGATCCCGAAATACAGGGTCATCGCGGTGCGACTGTTATTGAGCGTGATGGAGGCTGGGTTCAGCATCGTGACAAAAGGTTATTTTTTGAGGAGGGTGACTTCCATGCCTGGGATGAGGCGATTGACTCCCTTGGAGACCACGACTTGTCCGGGGATGAGTCCGGTGAGAATCGCGATTTCCCCTTGGCCTGAGAGTTCGCCGATGGTGACGGCGGTGCGGGTGACGGGACTGGTAGGTTTGTCAGGATGATCGACGAGCCAAACGTAATGAGAGCCATCGGGGAGGGCTTGGATGGAGGTGCTGGGGAGGGCGAGGCCTTGGGAATTGGGGTTCGGGAAATCGAAGAGGGCCTCGCCATCGAGTCCCGAGCGAAGGTTTGCGATCTTCTCGGAGTTTTCGATGGAGATGGTGACGGGGTAGGTCGTGTTGGCGGAGGCGATGGGGGAGATTTTGGTGACGATGCCGGTGATTTTTTCTCCAGTAAGATTACGGATCTCGATGGTGACTTTTTGCTGATCCTGGACGCGGGAAATGAGGTTGGTAGGAACTCCGATTTCGAAATCCATGCCGAGGTTCCCTTGGATCGCGATGACGGGGGTGCCAGCGGAGACGACTTGATTGACGTCGGCTGGGATCTCGGCAATGACGCCATCGTAGGGCATGACGAGGTCGGTGTATTTTACGGTGAGTTTAGCGGAGGCGAGCTTGGCTTCAGTGGCTTTTTGGCTAGCGATGGCGGAGTCGAAATCGGCTTGGCTGGCGTTGCCGGATTCGAGAAGCTCCTGGGTGCGGCGAAGTTGTTGGATCGCTTGGAGGGCCTGAGCTTCGGCGATTCGGAGGTCAGCGTTCGCGTTCGCGGGATCGAGCTGGGCAAGGATGGTGTTTTTGGAATAACGGCGGCCTTCTTGGGCGATGATGGCATCGATACGGCCGGAGAGTTCGAAGCCGAGGTCGACAGAGCGGGCCGCTTTGGTTTCGCCGGAGAAGCGGCGGAAGGATTCGCTCGCGGTTTCGGGGACCTCGTAAGTGAGGACAGGGCGGGGCTTCGGGGGCGCGGATTTTTCGTCGGAGTTACAGCCGAGGAGGAAGAGCGGAAGAAGGAGGAGGGCAGATTTATTTCTTAATGACGCGAACATGGGCAGAGCCGGTTTTTTGAAAATCGTGATAGTGCTGGATGAAGTCAGCGACTTGAGGTTTTGACTTGGAATACTCGAACCAAGCAAGTGAGCGTTGGAGGGAGATGGCGTCCTTGAGATAGGAATAGGTGGCATCAGCCTCGGACTGCTCTTGGGCGAGGAGGTTTGATTGAGCGTCGATGAGGGTGACGACGTTGGCTTGGCCGAGGGAGTATTTTTCGCGGACGCCATCGTAGTTTTTTTCGGAGGCATGGAGAGCGCGGCGGGAGAGTCGCATCGCGGGGTGGCTGGCGGCCATGTTGAAGCAGGCGGCGAGGGCGCGTTGTTCGATGAGGTAGACGGCGCGTTGGCGTTGGGCTTGGAGCTGGAGAATGCCGGCTTGGATTTTGGAGAGGTCGGCTTCGCGGAGGTTTTTTTCGAGGAAGGGAAGGGTGAAGCCTATGCCGACGGTCCATTCGTTTTGGGCGCCGCTGGGCGTGGCGGAGGAGTCTTCGAAGACGCTTTGAGCGGAGGCGCTGAGTGCGATCTGGGGGCGTTTGTTGCGGCGGTTGCGCTCGGTGAAGCGGATGCCTTCAGCGCGGAGGTTGAAGTCGAATGATTTCAGTTCGGGGGCGTTGGCGGAGGCGAGAGCGCGGGAGAAACGGATGAAGCCTTGGAAGCCTTTTTGATCGGAGACGAGGGCGGAGAATGATTCGTCGAGGAAGTAGGTTTGTTCGTCGTCAAGCTTGATGTCTTTGAGGGTCCAGTGTTTTTGGGCGTCGGTGGCGAGGATGACGTTGAGGTTGATGCGGGCGTTGCGGCGGTTGGAATCGCTGCGGATGAGATTGCTGCGGGCGGAAGCGAGGGCGGCCTGCCAGCGGAGAGCGTCGGTGTTGTCCTGGGCTCCGATTTCGCGACGGATTTCGGCGAGACCTAGGTTTTCTTGGACGAGGAGGACGTTTTTGCGCTGGATGTTGTAGAGGGCCTCCGCGAGAAGGGTGTCGAGATAGGCGTGGGCGGTGGTTTCGATGGTGTCGAGGGCCACAGATTGGGTTTCGAGTTTGACCGCTTCGGCACGCTGGCTGAGGGCTTCGATTTGTTGGTAGAGTTGATCGGAGTAGAGGAGTTTGTT
>Ga0222651_1000744_pt1 | contig 18442 bp, 10 predicted proteins | sample AntAcemetagen369_FD_179855 | JGI IMG/M metagenome (GOLD analysis project Ga0222651, IMG submission 179855) | Saline water microbial communities from Ace Lake, Antarctica - #369 | ecosystem: Environmental > Aquatic > Non-marine Saline and Alkaline > Saline | place: Antarctica: Ace Lake...
TCAGGCGAAACCATTTCCATCTGGCGGTGGAAATCCATGAGCCGAACCTAAGTCAAGGTATGAAGTGGCTACAGTTCGTGAGAAGGCATCTACTAGACCCAAAAAGTAACCGCGCGGTTCGGCTCCTTTTGTCAAAAGTCAAGACCTGACGTCTTCTGTCTGACCTTGACGTTTGACAAAATCACTGGATCCCGAGCCCGATTGACGGATGCCCAGACCGCTGCGAATCGAGTTTGTCGGAGCGTGTTATCACATTATTAACCGGGGTAATTACCGTTCACCCATTTTTGCGGAGAAGGGAGCTGCTGAGGCGTTTGAACGCGCCTTGGGTGAAGCGGCGCAACGTTACGGCTGGTGCGTGCATGCCGACGTGATCAGGCGAAACCATTTCCATCTGGCGGTGGAAATCCATGAGCCAAACCTAAGTCAAGGTATGAAGTGGCTACAGTTCGTGAGAAGGCATCTACTAGACCCAAAAAGTAACCGCGCGGTTCGGCTCCTGTTGTCAAAAGTCAAGACCTGAGGTCTTCTGTCTGACCGACGTCTTCTGTCTGACCGACGTCTTCTGTCTGACCCGCAACATGCAGGGCGGTTGCGACCGAACTTTTTCAGGGATCGATTCTACCAACTGAATTCGATCCGCCGCCGGTGCACTAAACTATCCGAAATGGCACTAGTAGGAGGGAGAATCGTTACGTTGGGCGTCGTCCAATCGACAGGACACTGAATGCTTTGTCATGAGTTTGGCGTCCCGGTTCTCTCCAATTCGACGGTGCGAAATGGTCTCCGTCTCGGCTCTTAAACTCCCGTGGCATGATATTGTTCGCACTCCGATGCGTGATCACAAAGATGTGCTTTGGGCTCCATTCAAGAGCGTGCACAGGGATCTTCAGCGCTTAAGAATTTTGCTCCTGAACAAACTGTGATCGTTTCAATGTAATCGTCGAGTTTTTGATGGGGATTTGCGATAAGGTTGATGAGAATTCTGGATAATATAGACATTTGGGCAGGGGACGAGCCTTACAAACACAATAGCGGTGAGGTAAATAGCGGTATGCTATTGAATTATATCTAAAAGGGGGTTGGATCGCAATCTTGCGACTCTCGTGAAGTAAATGCCCTTTTTTTTCGCTCAATGGAAAACCCCTTTTTCGACCGGCCCATATTAAATTCTCCCTACGAGTGCCCGATGAGGCATTGGGAGTTGGATAAGACCGGACAGCCGACTCAGAAGATTCTCGATTCACGTCGCCGGGCCTCATTCATTACCCCCATCCCGAAGCCCAAGAAGCGGCGAGCGAAGGCGCAGGCTGATCAAGATCAGATCGTCTTTGATGAGGGTAAGGGTCTTTCCACGGCGAAGCAGCAGTATGATCCCACTTCGGTGATCAATGAGCTGCGCTCTCAGGTGGATCAATGGAGGGATCTGCCGAATCCAAATATGTGGCAGGTGACTCCCGAGACGGCTCGTTTGCTTCAGCACTGGCGCAGCTTTGATTTCAGTGGGTTGCGCCCATTTTTCTGTCAGATCGAAGCGGCGGAAACGGCGATTTGGTTGACGGAAGTGGCTCCTCATACCGTGGGAGGGAAGCGGATCTTGGAATTGCTCGGAGCGGCTAACAAAGAAGCCAACCCTGAGCTGATGCGCTTGGCCCTCAAGTTAGCTACCGGCGCAGGCAAAACGACCGTTATGGCCATGCTGATTGCTTGGCAGACGATAAATGCCATCAAACGTCCCGGAAGTAAGCACTTCTCACGCGGATTCCTGGTGGTTACCCCCGGCATCACGATCAAAGATCGCTTGCGGGTGCTTCAGCCTAATGACCCTGATAGTTACTACGCCCACCGGGAACTAGTGCCGAGTGACATGCTCGAAGACGTCAATAAGGCGAAGATCGTGATCACGAATTTTCACGCCTTCAAATTACGTGAACGTATTTCACTGTCCGCGGGTGGACGGGCTCTTTTGAAAGGGCGGCAAGGGGATGATCTGAATACGCTCGAAACCGAGGGGCAGATGATTCAACGCGTCTTACCTGATTTGATGGGGCTAAAAAACATCATCGTTTTGAATGATGAGGCGCATCACTGCTACCGGGAAAAACCTCCCGAGGAAGATGATTTGAAGTTAAAGGGAGACGAACGGAAAGAGGCGGAGAAAAACAGTGAAGCCGCGCGTCTTTGGATTTCAGGTTTGGAAGCGGTGAATCGGAAATTAGGTGTCTCCCGTGTGGTTGATTTGTCGGCGACGCCTTTCTTCTTGAGCGGTTCGGGTTACGCTGAGGGCACTCTGTTCCCGTGGACGATGAGTGATTTTTCACTGATGGATGCCATCGAGTGCGGCATCGTGAAACTGCCTCGTGTGCCGGTGGCTGAAAATATCCCCGGCGGTGAAATGCCGATGTTTCGCGACCTCTGGGAGAATATCCGCAAGGATATGCCTAAGACGTCACGGGGCAGTGGGGGAGAGCTAGATCCCCTGAAGTTGCCCACGCGTCTTCAAACCGCGCTGCAAGCGCTTTATGGGCACTACGAGGAGACCTTTAACCTCTGGAAAACACGCAAGATCAAGGTGCCCCCTTGTTTCATTATCGTTTGTCAAAACACGGCTATCTCCAAGTTGGTCTACGACTTCGTCTCCGGGTTTGAACGCACCAACGAGGATGGGACGATTGCACTCGAAAAAGGGCGACTACCCCTGTTCAGCAATTTTGATGAAAACACGGGTGATCCGTTGCCTCGTCCTAACACGCTCCTTATCGACAGTGCCCAGCTGGAATCAGGTGACATTCTCGACGACAAGTTTCGGAAGATGGCCTCTCATGAGATTGAACGTTTCCGTCGTGAGATTGTGGAGCGTTCGGGGGATGTCCGTTCCGGCGATAATATCACCGATCAGGATTTGCTTCGGGAAGTTATGAATACGGTTGGTAAACCTGATACTTTGGGCGGAGCCATCCGCTGCGTGGTCTCCGTTTCGATGCTCACAGAAGGTTGGGATGCGAACACCGTCACTCACGTTTTGGGGATTCGCGCCTTTGGCACTCAGCTCCTTTGTGAGCAAGTCATTGGCCGCGCGCTGCGGCGACAGTCGTATGAACTCAACGACGACGGGCTGTTCAACGTCGAGTATGCAGATGTCTTCGGCATCCCCTTTGATTTCACGGCCAAGCCAGTGATTGCTCCACCGCAGCCACCTCGGGAGACCGTGCAGGTCAAAGCGATGCGCCCTGAACGCGATTCATTGGAGATCACATTTCCTCGAGTGAAAGGCTACCGAGTGGAATTGCCGGAAGAGCGTCTTACGGCAGTCTTTGACGCTGACTCGGTGCTTGAATTGAGCCCCGATCTTGTCGGTCCCTCGATCACTTTGAATTCTGGGATTATTGGAAAGTCTGCCGATATGAGTCTTAAGCATCTCGATAAAGTTCGACCCTCGACGCTGCTTTTTCATCTCACTCACCGGCTTCTCTATACCAAGTTTCGCGATCCCGGCGAAGAGCCCAAACTGCATCTTTTTGGTCAGCTCAAACGGATCACGAAGGAATGGATCGATACCTGTTTGGTCTGCAAGGGTGACACCTATCCGGCCCTGCTGATCTATCAGGATCTTGCCGACATAGCTTGTAATCGGATCTTGGCCGGGATTACAGAAGCTCACCTAGGGGATAAGCCAATGAAAGCCTTGCTCGATCCGTATAATCCCACGGGGTCCACCGCGTATGTTCGCTTTAACACTTCTCGGGAAGATCGTTGGGAGACTAGCTCCGAGCGCTGTCATATTAATTGGGTGATTTTGGACAGTGATTGGGAAGGGGAGTTTTGCCGGGTGGCTGAAGGACACCCGCAAGTCCGCGCCTACGTTAAAAATCACAACCTCGGACTGGAAGTGCCGTATCGCTTCGGCTCTGAAGCCCGCAAGTATTTACCCGACTTTATTGTCCTCGTGGATGATGGGCATGGCCCCGAGGACCTGTTGCGCCTGATCGTTGAAATCAAAGGCTACCGACGCGAAGATGCGAAGGAGAAGAAGTCCACCATGGATACCTACTGGATTCCTGGCGTAAACCACCTCGGCACGCATGGACGCTGGGCCTTTGCAGAATTTACTGAGGTCTATCAAATCGAGGCTGATTTTTCGGCCAAGGTGAAAGATGCCTTCGACACCCTGATTGCATCTGCAATGAGCAACGCCTAAGGCTCGTCATAATACCAAATCACATGCAAATTACCGTGAAGCTACGTTTCCAGTAATTTTTTTCCTATTATGGCCACCGTTCCACAAATCAAAGCACTCCTTCAAAGCCATGGCTCTGGCGATGATGAGCGATTCTACGCCATCGCTCTGCAAGTGGCTGCCGCCGAGGCGCGACGTGGGCGCGAGACGCTCGCCTTAGAGATCAAGCAACTCGTCGATCAAGCCAAGCAGCGGAAATCTCTTCCAAAATCCGTTCCTTCTATTTTCCACGTTGCCCAGCCGCAAGGCGAAGCCGCCGAACTTCTCGAACATGTCGATCCCGGCTGGAAAGTAAATGATATGATCCTTCCGGAGATCCTTAAAGGCCGCATTCAGCGCATCCTTTCCGAACAAGAAAACCTTACTCGCCTCAAGGAATACGGTCTTCGTCCCCGGCAGCGTCTCCTCTTTACCGGGCCTCCCGGCGGCGGTAAGACCATGACCGCCGCTGCCCTTGCTGGTGATCTTGCGCTACCGCTTTTCGTTGTCCGTCTCGATAGCCTGATCACCCGTTATTTGGGCGAGTCCCTCTCCAAACTCCGGCTCATCTTCGACACAGTCAACCGGACGAGAGCCGTTTATCTCTTCGACGAATTCGACAGTATCGGGTATACACGCGACTTCACCGGCGATGTTGGAGAAATGCGCCGTCTGCTAAACAGTTTTCTCACTTTCATTGAAAAGCTTACAAGCAACAGCCTCGTTATAGCGGCCACCAACCACGGCGACCGACTCGACAAGGCGCTCTACCGCCGCTTCGATGATCTCATCGAGTTCGGCCTGCCCGACGACAATCGTATCTGGGAAACCATTCAAGTTCGTCTCCACGGCTTGCCTGCACCCAAACTCAGTAAGCAAAGGATACTTAAGTCCGCCAAAGGCCTGAGCTACGCCGAGATCACACGCGCCTGCGAAGAAGCGACTAAAGAGATGCTCCTATACGGAGGCAAATCCATCACTACTAATGCACTGGTCGCAGCTTTAACCGAACGTCGGCTTTTTCTGAACCACTGATTCAAACCCCAACGAATACCCCTCCGTGCCGGATAATACGCAGCCGCTTTTTCCTCTCCCTAAGCCGACACTCAAGCATCTGTTTCTTCGTGCCCAACCCAAACGGGTGGACTACAAAGGGAATGGACGTGGCTCGCGCAGTATCCGGGAAATTGTGCGTTCCGAACATGCAGCGTTCCTTGAGAAGCAGCTGAAATCCGTGAGTGATTGGATTGAGGATTTCATCCCGGCGGATGATATGCCCGAAATGACGGGCATTCCTGTCACACTTACCACCAAGCCGGACTATCCGCTTTCCACTGAAGACATACACGCTCTTACCACTCAACAGGGGAAAGAGCACGGCTTACCGCCGGTGCATTTGCATTCCCAGCAACTTACCGATAGTGAAGGCCGCCTTTACACTCGTGTGCTTTTGAGTGTGCCTTTTGGCGGATTGGGTCTTCTGAAGAAAAAGGTCCAAAAATTCGGCACCGGCTCTGGCACGAAAGGCAATCTGCCTTACTGGGCCAATATTGACGCCATCGCCCCCGCAGCCATCGAGGGACTCTGGACAGATGCACCCGAGGATTTGCCGAGGGATGCCACTCTTCATTGGTGGCAGTTTTGGGTTCGCAAATATCCTACGGCAATCCGGGGCCGCTTTTTGTCAATTGCCGACGCTCTTGAATTGGAAATTCGCGGTGACGATCTTGTTCTTCCGGACCATTACGTTTTTGTCGCGCACGCGACTTATGCTACGCTCGCCTCTTCCATTTCGTTGCTCGACACCCTTGCCGAACTCCGGGCGGCGCACCCCTGCGTGTTTGATCTCACCGATCTCACGATCATCGAGCAGGAAGATTACGTCGCAGAGGCTTTGCAGCGCATCAACTTCCCTGCGGACGATGCCCCCGCCGTTTGCCTCTTGGACACCGGCGTGAATCGCGGCCACCGCTTGCTTGAACCACTGCTCGCTGCGCCCGACACCGACACGGTGTTCGGTGACGGTGATGGAAGTGACGGTTACATCGCCCAAAGCGCTCATGGGCACGGCACCCCGATGGCGGGGTTGGCCGCTTATGGCGATTTGCGCCAACTTGCCGAGGCCGGCCAACCATGGAACCAACTCCATCGGCTTGAGTCGGTCCGCCTTTTTGATCCTCTTCACCCGCACAAACCGGACAATTACGGTTCCGTCACCCTCCAAGCCGTTCGCCGTCCCGAGATCAACCATGCAAATCGCAAACGTGTCTATTGTTTGGCCGTGACCGCGCCTGGGACCGATGACGGCAAACCTTCTGCTTGGAGTGGCGCTGTGGATACTGCCGCTTACGGCGACGGTAACGGTTCGAGGAGGCTCATCCTGATTGCGTCTGGCAACGTGCATCCGGATAATGCGGGAACCAGCTATACCTATCCTGACGAAAACCGTAAGACGCCAATAGAAGACCCTGCTCAAGCCTGGAACGCTGTAACCGTGGGAGCACTCACACGGCGCACCAACGTGACCGAAGCTGATGATGAAGCTCGCCGCCTGACCCCTATCGTCCGCGAAAAAGGTATGCTCAGTCCCTTCAGCCGCACCTCCTGCGAGTGGGACCCTCACTGGCCGCTCAAACCTGAAATCGTTCTCGAAGGCGGTAACGCCGCGATGCATCCAGAAAACCACATCGAGTATCCTGACTCCCTGCAACTGGTCAGCACCTCGGCCATGGTGCGGCCGGGAAAACCTTTCTGTTCCTTCAAAGCGACCAGCGCAGCGACCGCGCAAGCCTCCCGTCTCGCCGCCGAAATTACGGCTCGCTATGCCGATTACTGGCCAGAAACCATCCGTGGTCTTCTCGTTCACGCCGCTCGATGGACACCGACCATGCTCGATGGAATCGATCCTCACCGTCCCTACACCAAAAAGAAGAATAACCGCCATCGGTTCATCCAGACCTTGCGTTCCTATGGCTATGGTGAGCCTGACATCGACCGGGCCTACTTTAGTGCTCAGCACGCCACTACCTTGATCCGTCAAGATGAACTCCGACCTTTCAAAAAAGAAAAAGGCAGCATCAAGCTCAACGACTGCCACATCCATCAGCTTCCCTGGCCCAAGCAATTACTCCAGGATAACTACAACGCCACTCTCACTCTACGGGTGACACTATCCTATTTCGTAGCGCCCAATCCTTCTGCCAATAACGCTCTCAAAGGCTCCCGCTATCGCTACGGAGGCAGCCTCCTCCGCTTCCTCGTCCGCAACAAGGACGACAGCGATGACGCTCATTTTGAAGCGCGCATGACTCGAATCGCCAGGGAGAAAGAGTCCTCGATCGATGATTCAAAAGAGGAGAGCCTGCCCACCGATCCGGGCTGGGCCTTGGGCTCCAAGCTTTGTGGCAAAGGGGGCTCGCTTATACATGATGTATGGAAAGGGTCTGCCGCTGACCTCGCCCAGATGGATCGCATCGCTATCTTCCCAGCAAAAGGCTGGTGGGCCTATAGTAAATTTCCTGAAGGCGATCCGTGGCATGATTGTCACGCGCTCTCCATCCGATACAGTCTCGTTGTAAGTATCGAGTCGGAACAGGATATTCCCCTCTACACCGAAATTAGCAATCTTCTGGCTGTGCCTATCGACGCAACCTGATGTTTTTACCCTCATGGCCAAAAAATCTTCCACTCCCAAAACGGTAAAAACCCTCAAGCATGATGAGGCGACGCGCCGAAATATTCCGACGGCGGAGTATCAGGCGATGATACGCAAAGAGCAGGAGAACCCTGTCGAGGTGCGCTATCCACGGAATACGGATTTGGATCCTCAGCTCGTTTGGCGAGGGAAGGATGAGCAGGATTGGAGCGATCTCGTCGTGCCTGCTCCGCCATTATACATCCAAGAGAAGGTTCACCCGAAGGCGCTGATTGATGATCTCTTGCTGCGATCCAAGACGGCTGAACCGGAGGCGCAGTTCGATCTGTTCAACGATTTCAACGGCATCCCCAAGGGCGCGGACAAGACCGAGTTCTACCAGCACGATCAGAACTGGAGCAACCGCATGATCCTCGGCGATTCCCTGCAAGTGATGGCCAGTCTGGCCGAGCGCGAGGGGCTACGCGGCAAGGTGCAGTGCATCTATTTGGATCCGCCTTACGGGATCAAATTTAACTCCAATTTTCAGTGGTCCACCACCAGTCGCGATGTAAAGGATGGAAAGGCGGAACATATCACCCGTGAGCCCGAAATGGTGAAAGCCTTCCGCGATACCTGGCGCGACGGTATTCACAGCTATCTCACCTATCTGCGCGACCGTCTTACGGTCGCACGCGATCTGCTCACCGATTCCGGCTCCATCTTCGTGCAAATCGGCGATGAAAATGTTCATCGCGTCCGCGCGGTGATGGATGAGGTTTTCGGAGATCATAACATGGTGGCAATGATCACAACGACAAAGACCAGCGGGCAATCGGATGCAGCTATGGCATCAGTGGCAGACTATGTTTTGTGGTTTAGTAAAGACGCATCTTTGGTTAAGAGTAGGAAGCTCCTAATAACTAAAATCATTGGAGGGGAAGGTGCATCCAAATATACATCAGCTCAAATGCCGGATGGGAGTCGGTTGCCGTTATCGCAAGTCACAGACAAAGAGGGTGGGTATAGCATAGGAGCACGACCATATCGCTTGGGGGATGTAACCAGCACCAGACCTACAGGGGAGGGCGACCTTGTGGCCTTCGATTTTGCAGGAAGAATTTTCACGCCAGGCAAACGCACTTTCACAACTGAGGAACATGGCTTGACGCATCTGGCGCGAGCAGACCGGCTCGTAGCTAGCAGTAACAGTTTATCGTATGTGCGATTTCTGGATGATTTCCCCGCCTTTCCTCAGACAAATGTGTGGACTGATATTGGTGGAATCCAAAGCAGGTCTGATCCCAAGGTTTATGTCGTGCAAACAGGAACCAAGCTTATTGAACGTTGCCTGCTTATGGCCACTGACCCCGGCGATCTCGTGCTGGATCCAACCTGCGGTTCGGGAACCACCGCCACCGTGGCCGAGCAATGGGGCCGTCGCTGGATTACAATAGACACATCACGCGTGGCGCTGGCGCTGGCTCGTGCCCGGATTATGGGCGCGCGTTATCCTTTCTACTTGTTGGCCGACTCCCGCGAGGGACAGCAGAAGGAAGCTGAGGTCACACGTTCAGCTGTCAGTGAACGTCCAGCGCGTGGCAATATCCGCCACGGTTTCATCTATGAACGGGTGCCGCACATTACCCTTAAGTCCATTGCCAACAACGCGGAGATCGATGTGATTTGGGAAGAATCGCAGAAGAAGCTAGAGCCGCTGCGCGAGCAGTTGAACCAGGCGCTCAAGCAGAAGTGGGAAGAATGGGAGATTCCCCGCGTGGCATCCGAGGATTGGTCCGACTCTACAAAGAAAGTTCATGCTAAATGGTGGGAAACCCGCATCGCCCGTCAGAAAGAGATAGATGATTCCATTGCGGCCAAAGCGGATTCGGAATACCTCTACGACAAACCTTACGAAAATAAAAAGGCTGTGCGTGTGGCGGGGCCATTTACGGTCGAAAGTCTGAGCCCGCACCGCACCCTCGGGGTGGATGAGAATGATGAACTGATCGATTCTGTGGCCGAAGCCAAATTAGGCTACACTCCCAAGAAGGATTTCGCGTCCATGATCCTCGAGAACCTCAAGATGGCCGGAGTGCAGCAGTCTCATAAAGAAGACCGGATCACCTTCACCTCATTGGCTCCTTGGCCCGGAGATTTGGTCTGTGCGGAAGGTCGCTATCCGGAAGGAGAGACCGAGAAACGCGCAGCGATCTTCATCGGCCCTGAATTCGGCACGGTGCAACGAGCCGATCTAGTGGCTGCGGCACGCGAAGCGGGCGATGGTGGCTTTGATGTGCTCATCACCTGTGCTTTCAATTATGAAGCGCATACCACCGAGTTTGCCAAGCTGGGTCGAATCCCAGTGCTCAAGGCCCGCATGAATGCCGATCTCCACATGGCGGCTGACCTAAAGAACACTGGTAAGGGCAATCTCTTCGTGATCTTTGGTGAGCCGGATATAGATCTGACGACCGAGAAAAATGGTCAGATGAAGGTAAAGGTAAACGGCGTGGATGTATTTGACCCCAGCTCGGGTGAAGTGCGCAGCGATGGTGCAGATGGGATCGCCTGCTGGTTCATCGACACCGACTACAACGAAGAAAGCTTCTTCGTGCGCCATGCCTACTTTCTCGGCGCCAACGATCCTTACAAGGCCCTGAAAACCACCCTCAAGGCAGAGATCAACCAAGAGGCCTGGGAAACGCTCAACAGCGACACCTCGCGTCCCTTCGATAAACCCAAATCCGGCCGCATCGCCGTCAAAGTAATCAACCACCTCGGAGACGAAGTCATGAAGGTCTTCAAGGTGTAGGTCTATGCAGTTCATTAAGAACGGTCCGGATATTCCAGAACGCTTGTTACAGGCGCATGAGGAAGGTCGTGTGGTTTTTTTCTGCGGTGCAGGGGTTTCCTACCCTGCACGTCTACCGGGATTCTCAGGGCTGGTTAAGAAGCTCTACATAGGTCTTGGGATCACGCCGAATGCGGTGCAACAAGCAGCCATTAAGGCCGGCCAATTCGACACAGCCATTGGACTGTTGGAGAGGGAATACGTTGGTGGTCGCGTCGCCGTGCGTAGGGAACTGGCGCGTATCCTAACGCCAGACCTCACCGCAAAAAATGCGACCACAACGCACGAAGCAATTCTTACTTTGGGCAAGAACCGTGTTGGCCGCACCCGACTTATCACGACCAACTTCGATCGGTTATTTGAGGAGGTTATTAAAGTGAACCGTTTGACGGTTGATAGCTTTCAGGCGCCATTACTGCCTGTGCCGAAAAACCGATGGGATGGTTTAGTTTATCTACACGGACTTCTGAACGATACGCCGACTGAGAACGACCTACATAGGCTCGTTTTATCTAGCGGTGACTTCGGACTCGCCTACCTCTCCGAGCGATGGGCCGCACGTTTCATTAGCGAACTGTTCCGCAACTACGTCGTTTGCTTTGTAGGTTACAGCATCAATGATCCGGTGCTGCGATATATGATGGATGCCCTCGCTGCCGACCGTCAGCTTGGAGAATTGCCGTCCGAGGTATTCGCATTCGGCAGTCACTCCAAGGGCAAGGAGAAGGCCCATGAAAATGAATGGCGGGCCAAGAACGTCACCCCTATCCTTTATCGTGAGCATAGCCGTCATGCATATCTGCATAAGACTCTGCACTCATGGGCCAATACCTACCGTGACGGTGTGCAAGGTAAGGAGCGCATTGTCGTCGAGTGCGCTATGGCTCGCCCATTGGGCAGCACTAAACAGGACGACTTCGTCGGTCGCTTATTATGGGCATTGAGTGACGAAGGTGGCTTGCCCGCCAAGCGCTTTTCAGAGCTGGATCCTGCACCATCGATTGATTGGTTGGAGCCTTTGAGTGATGGTCGCTATCGTCACCGCGACTTGGCTAGATTTGGAGTTTCGCCCAGAACTGTTATTGACAAAAAACTCGAGTTTAGCCTGATCCGGCGTCCAGCTCCGTATTCCCTAGCGCCTTTTATGGCACTGGTCGATGCGGGTGCTCGTGGTAGCCGTTGGGATCAAGTGATGCAAGGAATAGCGCGTTGGCTGTTACGGCATCTCGACGATCCGACTTTGTTGCTGTGGTTGGTGAAGAACGGCGGTCCATTGAACGACGAACTGGAGTGGTTCATCGAAAGGCGCCTTATTGAACTAGCTAAACTCAAAGCCGAGAATAAGACGGGTGAATTGGCGCGCATACGAACCAGTTCACCAAATGCGATTCCGGATACTCGAATGCTAACTCTCTGGCGTTTGCTACTGACTGGACGCGTGAGATCCAGACCTCTCAGTTTAGACCTCTACCGATGGTGCGACCACTTCAAAAGCGAAGGACTTACGCTCGCTGCTCGCTTAGAATTGCGTGAAACGCTCAAACCGCTAGTGGTGCTACGTGAACCCTACCACTCGCTATCGGGCGATCTCAACAAACGAAATCAGGGTAGCATAAAGGAACTGGTTGAGTGGAAAATTGTGCTGTCCACAGAATACGTTCATTCCTGCCTGAGGGATCTGCCTAAGGATGAAAGTTGGACCGCAGCGCTACCGCTGCTTTTAGCTGATTTTAACTCGTTATTACGCGACGTGCTCGACTTGATGCGCGAACTCGGTGGCGCAGAGGACCGCAGCGACCTGTCATACATTCAGCAACCCTCAATCGCTGAACACCCACAGAATAAAGATTTTCACGACTGGACAGCTTTGATCGACCTGACCCGGGACGCGTGGCTGGCCACGGCAACTCAATCTTCCGAGAATGCCCTGCTTTTAGCAGAAACTTGGGCGCGGACACCATATCCTTTGTTTCGACGGCTGGCGTTCTTCGCCGCGGCACAGGAGAAGATCATACCCTGGCGCCGCGGGTTAGATTGGCTGTTGGCAGATGAGCATTGGTGGCTATGGTCAGTGGAAACCAAGAGGGAGGCTATTCGTCTGTTGGTCGTCCTCGCGCAGCAAGTTGACGACGCTGGATTGGCTCAACTCGAACAGGCCATTTTGGTCGGTCCGCCGCGCGCTATGTTCAGAGACAATATTGAAGCTGAGAGCTTCGCTCGTATCGTCGATCGCGAGATATGGTTGCGACTGGCTAAAATAGACCAAGCGGGGGTAAAATTGGGCAAGATCTCTGGCGAAAAATTCGCTGATTTGTCAGTCCAAAATCAGCATTGGCTGCTCGCTACGGACCAACGCGACGAATTCCCGTTCTGGATGGGTGATGGCAATGAGAGGCGCGAATCCCTCGTTACTCCGCGCCCTCGTCGTGAACTGGTCGAATGGCTTAAGCAGCACCCAAGCTCTGACCATTGGCAAGAGGACGACTGGCAACAACGTTGTCGTGACAACTTCGCCACATCTGCCTGTGCCTTGTATGCCTTAGCCAGAGTAGGCGATTGGCCGACCGATCGATGGCGCGAGGCATTGCAAGCATGGTCGGAGGAAAAGTTAATGGTGCAATCTTGGCGCTGTATAGGACCGGTTTTACTGGATGCGCCAGACGCGGTGCTTCAAACACATGCAGTCAGCTGGTGGCTTAAATCGATTGCGAAGACATTCGACGGTCATGAACCAATGTTCTTCGCGCTCGTGAGCCGTATTCTCTCGTTGGATTATGAGGATGACGCGATTTCTGACGGGCCCATCACACGTGCAATCAATCACCCAGTCGGCCACGTGACGGAAGCGTTGCTCAACTGGTGGTATCGGGAGTCACTGGAAGATGGGCAAGGGCTGCCAACCGAACTGAGGTCCTATTTTACAGCTCTCTGCGATACCGCTACCATCAAATACCGACATGGTCGCGTATTGTTGGCGGCTCATGTCGTGGCATTATTCCGTGTAGACCCTGAGTGGACAACGGAACATTTACTGCCGCTATTTGACTGGCAGAGTTCTGCACTCGAAGCACTTTCGGTGTGGGAAGGCTTCCTATGGTCACCGCGTCCTTACCCTCCGTTGTTGAGGAAGATCAAACAAGCCTTCTTGGATACCTCATATCACTATACCGAACTCGGTAACCACGGGAGGCAATACGCCGCAATTCTGACATATGCGGCACTTGATCAAGGTGATACCTTTCTGACCACTGAACTCGCCCTCTCCACGCGTTCACTGCCTCCAGAAGGATTGCATGTAGCGGCTCAGGCTCTGGTCCGGGCGATTGAGGGGTCTGGCGAGCAATGTGCTAACTATTGGAAAAACCGAATAGTCCCTTATCTGCACTCTATTTGGCCAAAAAATCGGGATGACATGTCTCAATCTATTGCCGAAAGCCTCGGTCGGCTATGTATTGCGGCACAGGAAGCATTTCCCGAGGCCTTAGGAATGACCAGAGATTGGCTGCAACCGCCCATGCACCCAGACTTCTTGATTCATCTTCTTCACGAAGCCAATATCTGTAGTCGATTTCCCGAGCCAGCTCTGGATTTCCTAGACCTCGTTCTGGGGGACCAGATTCCATGGCTACCCAGCGACCTTGAGTCTTGTCTAAAGGCCATAGTCACCTCCAGACCTGCGCTTGCTTCGGATACTCGATTTACAAGGTTGATAGAGTATCATCGCCAGCAAGGAGGAGAGCTGTAACTATGAACTTACTGATCGCTGATATTTTCACAGCCAGTCTCGCCCAGCTTACTGGGTGCAAACTGAAGGCGGTTATCCTAATCCTTGTCGGCAATTGAAGAAAGGTTCGATGTCACTCTTCAAATACCTCCCTCCCGAACGGTTAGACATCCTTCAGCGCGGTCTTATTCGCTTCACTCCTGCTAAAGACTTTAATGATCCGTTTGAATGTCTCCCCGATTCGCGACTGATCGAGAACAAGCAGTGGCAGCGTGAGATCGAAGACCATTGCGTCGCTGCAATGTTAGACTATCAGGAAGTTAGATGGCAAAATACTAATCTCGATAATGTGCAGCTCGAAGCAGAAGTGCGAAGGATTCATAGAGAAAGATACCCACTCAGACTTGAGGAGATGAAGAAAATAGCACTTCAGGAGCTTCACATGGCTCGTTTGCCTCTACGTATTCTCTGCCTCTCTCAGGTTGCTCCCGAAGCCGCAGATTCGTTTCTCATGTGGGGGCATTATACCAGCAACCATACAGGTTTTGTTCTCGAATTTGATGACCAGCATCCTTGGTTTACTGACCATCTTCCGGTCGAAGGCGAACCTCACGGCGGGCTGGTCCGGTTCAGTATGATAGGTTGAGACCAGGTTGGGATATTGATGCAAATGGTAACGCACAACCTGATAGAGATTTCATATTTACGAAGTCACTTCATTGGTCCTACGAAAGTGAGTATCGGCTTATAAGATTTTCAGGATCTCCTGGATTGGAGGATGAGAATGAACTATCACTTATCCCGCTTCCTTTTGACAGACTGCATCATGAGTGTCACATTTGGCGTCAACTGTGACACCCAAACGAAATCGGATCTTGTGTCTGCATGTCAGCAGGGGGCTAAGCATGCTGTCCACTTTCGGCAGGCGAATCTCCATCCAGACGAGTATTCACTGACCATAACTTCCTTGGATAATTATGCCGAGTTTGGCGAATCATCATAGGCTAGTTGAGAGAGACATATTATGAACTTTATCCTCTCCAGCACTTTCTACGACAGCCTCACTCGTTTGACTGATGATGAGCAGAAAGCGGCCAAAATTGCGGCGATAGACGTTCAAGCGCACCTGGCAAAACCTGGACTGAGTTTTCATAAATTGGATAAAGCGAGGGATAAGAACTTTTGGTCAGTCAGGGTGAATAGCGACATACGGATAATTGTGCATAAGACCAATCAGAGTCTGCTTCTTTGTTACGTGGATCATCACGACAAGGCGTATGATTGGGCCGCGCGTCGGAAACTAGAAACTCACCCCAAGACGGGTGCGGCGCAGATGGTTGAAATACGTGAGACGGTTCGAGACATTGTCGTGCCGAATTACGTTCAGGCAGAATCACCCGCGAAGATGCCATCGAAGCAGTTGTTGTTTGAGGGTCTAAGCGATGACGAATTATTGGGCTATGGTGTTCCCTCTGAATGGATAAAGGATGTCCGCGAGGCGGATGAGGATTCGGTTCTCACATTGGCGGAGCATCTTCCAGCTGAGGCGGGAGAGGCGTTACTCGAAATTGCAACAGGAGGCCAACCAACCACGGTCACTACAGCGCCTGTCAGAGAGTTGTCTTCCGGATCAGAAACAGAAGTTGAGCCTAAGCTGTCTGATCCATTTTTACATCCAGATGCCCAACGCAGATTCCGGCGCATTGAGACGTCGGATGCGTTGAAGCAGGCGTTGGATTACCCATGGGAACAATGGACGGTTTTCCTACATCCTGAGCAGCGGAAGTTCGCCACTCGGGATTGTAGTGGGCCAACACGGGTGGCGGGCTCGGCGGGCACGGGGAAAACGGTGGTTGCCCTCCATCGTGCGGCGCACTTGGCGCGAGAACACGAAGATTGCCGAGTGCTCTTAACCACCTTTTCAAAGACCTTGGCTAAGGCACTCCAGATTAAATTACGCCGACTGCTGGTAGCAGAGCCACGCTTAGGGGAACGAATCGATGTTTATTCTCTTCAGGCTATTGCGGAGCGACTTCATGCCTCATTGGTTGGCCCAGTGAATCTGGTTGGACGTCGTGATCTTCGTCGTATGATCAAGGAATGCGCGGCGAAGGTTGAGGCCCATAAATTCAGCCAGCAGTTTCTGATTTCCGAATGGGATCATGTGGTCGATGCCTGGCAGTTGAATTCATGGGACGAGTATCGAGAAGTTCGACGCTTGGGCCGGAAGACGCGTCTCCCAGAGAACCAACGAAAGATGCTTTGGGCTATCTACGAGAAGGTTAAAGAGACTTTGAAAGCGGAGGCTTTGATGACGGTATCGGAGATGTTCGTGGCCGTTGGAAAAGCGATTCAAGAGGGGCAGAATTCCCCTTTTCAATACATCGTGATCGACGAGGCTCAAGATTTGAGTGTGTCGCAACTCATGATGTTGGCGGCGATGGGCGCTGGGCAACCGGAGGCTCTCTATTTCGCTGGAGATCTGGGGCAGAGGATATTTCAGCAACCCTTCTCGTGGAGAAAACTGGGGGTGGATATTAGAGGAAGATCTAAGACGCTACGGGTAAACTACCGGACATCTCATCAGATCCGGGCACGTGCCGACCGACTGCTTGCGGGAGAGGTCAGTGATGCCGATGGGATCACTCAAGAACGTCGGAACACGGTCTCGGTCTTTAATGGGCCGACTCCAATCATCGCCATCATTGCAAGCGATGCCGAAGAAATTGAGAAAGTGAGCGCGTGGTTGATAGAACGATCAGGTGAAGGTGTGCTCCCTCATGAAATCGGAGTGTTTACGAGGTCATCAGATCAAATTGAGCGAGCGCAGTCTGCCCTGAAGTTGGCAGGCCTATCCTCGAAAGTGTTAGATGATGACATCGAAACTGCTCGTGGGTTTGCGTCCGTTTGCACAATGCATTTGGCTAAGGGGTTGGAGTTCCGTGTGGTGGTCGTGATGGCCTGTGATGACGAGGTGATCCCGCTTCAATCTCGAATCGAGGAGGTAGGGGATGAAGGCGACCTGCAAGAGGCCTACGATACGGAACGTCAGCTCCTATATGTCGCTTGCACCCGCGCTCGTGATTTTCTTTGGGTATCCGGAGTCGAACCGGCATCAGAATTCCTGGATGATTTATTAGAGTCCGATTAAAGGAAAAGAGCGACCCGCTCGGGCTAAAGTTTTTCCATAAATTATCTATTGAAAATGGCTGGAAGACGATCACTCACGAAACTAGAAGAACGCAGATTGCTTAGAGTTGTTCGCAAACTCCCAGCGAGGGATCAGGCTTTGATTACCACTCAATGGATGACTGGGTTTCGGATCTCCGAGATTCTTTCTCTCACGGTAGGTAACGTAATTCAAGGTGATGCAATCAGAGAAAAGATCGGTGTCGCCCCTCGCTTCATGAAAGGAGAATTGAGAATTTCAGACCGTGTGCACAATTGGTATCCTGAAAAGCCTCTTTCTTGGCTTTGCGGTAAGCCGTGTATAGTTGTTCAAGCGAGATTTTCATGATAGGGGATAAGCGTTAATAAGCTGTGTATAAGGGGGATACTCTTGGGCGGATTGGTAAAGATAAATAATGTGTCGATATATTGGTGGAGACATCTCAGGAATCTTCTGTTAATAGACGTAGTTCCTTCTGTCTCGAATCGACCACCGGATCGAGTAGCCAGTGAGAGCCTTCTGGCATGGACTTGGGGGACGGGTGGTCGCTGGTTAGGATGTATTGGGGGCAACCAGAAGACGTCAGGTCTTGACTCTTGACAAAATCACTGGATCCCGAGCCCGATTGACAGATGCCCAGACCGCTGCGAATCGAGTTTGTCGGAGCGTGTTATCACATTATTAACCGGGGTAATTACCGTTCACCCATTTTTGCGGAGAAGGGAGCTGCTGAGGCGTTTGAACGCGCCTTGGGTGAAGCGGCGCAACGTTACGGCTGGTGCGTGCATGCCGACGTGATCAGGCGAAACCATTTCCATCTGGCGGTGGAAATCCATGAGCCGAAC
>Ga0222651_1000747_pt1 | contig 18332 bp, 20 predicted proteins | sample AntAcemetagen369_FD_179855 | JGI IMG/M metagenome (GOLD analysis project Ga0222651, IMG submission 179855) | Saline water microbial communities from Ace Lake, Antarctica - #369 | ecosystem: Environmental > Aquatic > Non-marine Saline and Alkaline > Saline | place: Antarctica: Ace Lake...
TGAGGGCTCCTTCCAGGGCAACGGGATAGCCGACGTGGCGTCCCAGATACAGGACCGACCTGGTGTCCGCCATCCAACCCGCGAGCTCTTTAATTCTGGGGCCGGTATCGACCATTTCCTGGATTTGGTCAGGAAGCGCATGCAGATCTTGTGCTGTGGCAGCGGCCAACTCGGCGGACACCACTCCGCGGCGCTCGCCTAGATACAGCCCCAGGAGATAGACCGCAATGGTCTGGGAGAGGAAAGCTTTTGTGGACGCGACCGCTACCTCGGGACCTGCATGGGTGTAGAGGGTTGCGTCTGATTCGCGGGGAATGGTCGCACCCTGAGTGTTGCAAATCGACAGGGTTTGGGCGCCTAATTCGTTGGCGTAACGCACGGCCATCAAAGTGTCCATCGTTTCGCCTGACTGGCTGACAGACACCACCAGGGTTCCCGCTCCCACAACGGGGTCGCGGTAGCGGAATTCGTGGGAGAGCTCGACGGACACAGGGATTCCCGACCATTTCTCCATCGCATACGCTCCGAGCATCGCGGCATAGGCCGCAGTCCCACAGGCGATGAAAATGACACGGTCGATGCGTTTCACATCCAACGAGTCAAGTTCGGGGATAGTCACTTCACCCTCGGGTGACAGACGGCCGCGCAACGTGTTGGCTACAGCTTCGGGTTCCTCAGAAATTTCCTTGGCCATGAAACTTGACCAACCACCCTTATCGGCAGCGGACGCATCCCAGTCGATGGTGAACTCGGGGGGATGGACAACCTCGCCCTCAAAGGTCACCACGTCAATGGCATCTTTTGTGATGGTGACGATCTGGTCTTGCCCCAGTGCCAACGCTTTCTGGGTATACGCAACGAATGCAGCAACATCAGACCCCAGGAAGTTTTCTCCCTCCCCCACACCGATCACGAGCGGCGAGTTGCGCCTGGCCCCCACAACAACGCCCGGGGCATCCTGGTGAACAATCAGCAAAGTGAAAGCACCCTCCAGCCGAGGGACAACCTGCATCATTGCCTGGGTGAGATCCCTCGACTCGCGATACGCGAGACCCAGGAGCACGGCTGCCACTTCAGAATCGGTGTCGCTAAAGAAAGTTTCCCCCGCGGCAATCAGTTCTTCCTTGAGCTCGTGAAAGTTTTCGATGATCCCGTTGTGGATCAGGGCGAGTTTTCCGTCATCGGCGAGATGGGGGTGGGCATTGGCATCAGTCGGCGCGCCATGCGTGGCCCACCGGGTGTGAGCAATCCCCGTGCCGCCAGCCTCGAGCGGGCTATCGGCTAAGTCTTCTGCGAGGATACCCAGCTTTCCCGATCTTTTGTGGGAAACAAGCGCTCCGCTGTCGGCAACGATAGCCACACCAGCAGAGTCATAACCGCGGTATTCGAGGCGGGCGAGACCCGACATCAGCACTTCAGAACTCGAGCGCTGGCCGACGTATCCCACAATTCCACACATGTCCTCGATTCTAGGCGATGGGGCCTTCACGCAGTCCAGGTGCACTGCGGAACGTCGTCACCGTTAACGCATGTGTGGGTGGGGACCTTCCGGCCCCCACCCACACATGATGCTCGCTAGAACTGAATACCGCGCGTGAGCGCTCCATCAATCAGCAAGTTGGCGCCGTTAATGCGAGAAGAACGAGGCGAAGAAACAAACACGACTCCGTTCGCAATTTCTTCCGCAGTTCCCATTCTTCCCGTAGGGTTCAAGTCCATTGCGAACTTGAACAGGTCGGGGTTGCCCCCTTCGATGCTCTCCCATACTCCGCCAGGGAAGTACGTGTTGCCAGGAGAAACCGTGTTGGCCCGAATGCCTTTTTCCGCCAAAGACAACGACAGACCGGCCATGTAGCCGATGATCGCGGTTTTGAAGGTTCCATATGGCCCGGAGGCGAAGTCAGCTTCGCGCCCAGAGACACTCGAGATCGCGAGCAAAGATTTAATCTCGCTCTTATCAAGGTGCGGGATGACGGCTTTACACATGTTGACGGTCCCCATGAGGTCAACCCGGAACGATGTGTCCCAGTTTTCGTCCTCATCAGGAATTGCCAGTGCGCTCACGTTAGCGACCGCCATGTCGATTCCGCCAAACTCTTTTGCGGAATCATCCACCCATTTGCGCAAGGCGTCGGCGTCACCGACATCAAGTGCCGTTCCTTTGGCCTTGACACCCTTTGCCGTCAATGCTTTTTCGGTCGAGGCGACTTCATCAGCATTTCTGGCGCAAAAAGCGACGTTTGCGCCTTCGTCCGCGAAAGTTTCTACAATCGCGCGACCGATTCCTTTCGTTCCTCCTGTGACAAGAGCAACTTTTCCTTTGATTCCTAGATCCATAGTTAGTTTGTCCCTACTTTTTCTTTGCGGAGTGGGGAGCCAAGTGGCAGGACTTCTTTGCCCCACATCTCATTCAGCAACACGGCGAACGCCATGTACATGGCAAGACCACCGGTCAGGATTCCTTCATAGCCACCGAACAGACTGAGTGCTGCGTTTCCTGTCAGTGCACCAAGGCCCAAGGAGCCCAAGAGGACAACGGTGAGCATCAATATGAAAGTAAGCACACGAGGTGCGACGGTGGACGCGAATACTAAGAAGATCGTAAAGATCATCCACATGATCAGGTACCACCCCACCGAGGCAGAATCGACGGTGAACCATTCACGCATGGCACCGAAGTTCATGAAACCGAAGGACAGCCAGAGGAAGGAATACCCTCCGAACGCGACAACACCAAAAGTGTCTCCCTGCTTGTAGAGCATTGAAGCCACGAGCGTTTGAGCTGCTCCCCCAAAGAACAGGGCCATAGCGATGATCACCCCGTCAAACGGCATGATGCCGCTGTTGATGAGGCTCAGGAGAACCGTTGACATTCCGTACCCCAAGAGTCCGAGGACTGCGGGATTTGCTTGTTTTTCCATTTTTTAGGACCTCTCTGTCCATTAATTGGCAGCTCCCACTAGCAACGGGCGCTGTTGTTACCGCTTACTTAACCTGGAGGGCAAGTTCACGGAGCTGTGCGTGCATTCCATCAAAAGCCATGGAAGAGGGGAGAATTTTCTTAGGGATTTTCGTCACCACCGAATAGTTGGTGTCGACACAGTTTGCAATGGGTGCCAGCGTCACCTGAGTCACCAGCTGATAGGCATCCATGTAATGAAGCCCGAGAATATCGCCAAGCCAGTGGATCATTTCCACTTGGCTGATTCTCCAGGCATCTTCCATGGGCCTGGAAGACCCCACGACCATCCAATAATCATCAGTCTCAAGGCGTGGCCAGAGCGGGGCATATCCCTTAATAAGTTCAACGAGAATGACCGAATTCATGGCTCCTTCCACGGCCGTTCCGCAGGACTCTCCTTCGCCCTGGCGGTAGTGGCCGTCTCCAATTGAAAACATGGCACCTTCAACGTTTACACCCAAGAAAACCGTCGTGCCTACTTTAATTTCGGGGGAATCCATGTTTCCGCCAAAGCGTTCCGGCACCAGGCTGGTTCTCACCTCGTTGGCAGGCGGTGCTACACCAACGGTCCCCAACATGGTCTCGATGGGCAATGCAAACTCTTGATTTCCGAATCGGGCCTGGAAACCGACGGTTTTGGCGATCTTGTCGACTTCGTAAATCCATGTCGCCTCTGGCAACGAGTCATGAAGCATCGCGGTTCGATCTGTGGCCGAGAGCCCACCAAAGAAGGGGATAGTCGATGATGCACCGAAACTGCGTGCTGGCTCGAGATCGACAATGTGAAGCGCGAGTGTATCGCCCGGCTCGGCCCCCTCAACATAAAAGGGACCTGTTTGCGGATTCACGTAACGGATGTCAATTTTCTGGCTCGGCAAATCATCCACACTGGTGAGGGCAAAGTTGAAGGCGTCCTCTGACCACAGTCTCATGACCGACCCAGGTTTCACCGTCTGGATGGGTTTAACCCCGCCGAATGTGTAGGCATACTGATGACGCTCTGGCCTAAAGGTGATTTCTTCCATCATGATTTAACTTTCTGTGATGGTCCATTGATTGGCACCAACTCCTGCATCTGAGTGACGTGCTGAGGCCCAAGCTCGTCGAGATGGCACACGCCCAAAAGTTGCATGGTCCTCGCCATTTCTTCAGACAGAATTTCCAACGCGCGTATTACCCCAGCTTGTCCCCCCGCCATCAGGCCGTAGAGATAAGCCCGGCCAATCATGGTCGATCTTGCCCCTAAGGCCACCGCTGCGATGATGTCGGCTCCCGACATGATTCCGGTGTCAAGAATCAGCTCGACATCGCCCCCTACCTCGCGATGAGCAGCAGGGAGAAGGTGGAAGGGAACCGGAGCGCGGTCGAGCTGACGCCCACCGTGATTGGACAGAACAAGTCCGTCTACCCCGTAACCGACGAGGGCCTTCGCATCTTCAAGGTTCTGAATGCCCTTGACCACGAGCTTGCCTGGCCACTCACGCCGGATCCACTCAAGGTCCTCAAAGGTGACAGAGGGGTCAAACATTTGGTCAATGAGTTCCCCCACCGTGCCGCCCCAACTGTTCAACGAAGCAAATTCCAGTGGCGCGGTCGTCAGGAAGTTTATCCACCACTCTGGTCGGGGAAGGGCGTTAAGCACAGTCTTTGCCGTCAGAGCTGGTGGGATCGTCATCCCGTTTCTCTTATCTCTGAGGCGAGCGCCAGCGACAGGAACATCGACCGTGACGCACAGGGTGTCGTAGTGAGAATCTCGTGCCCGGTGAATGAGCTCAAGGGATTGCTCGCGATTGGTCCAAAGGTAAAGCTGGAACCAGTTTCGGCCAGACGGCATCACGCCGGCAATATCCTCAATCGACGCCGTGCCCATGGTGGAAAGCGTGAACGGAATCCCAAATTTGTGGGCCGCACTTGCCCCCGCCAACTCGCCCTCGGTGTGCATCATCCGGGTAAAGCCTGTCGGAGCTATTGCCACTGGCAACGAGCTGGGTCCACCTAACACCTCGCGTTGGGTGTCAACAGAAGAAACATCCCTCAAGATTCGCGGGTGAAACTCAATATTCTTAAACGACTGTCTGGCCCGTGCGAGAGAGATTTCTTCCTCGGCAGCCCCATCGGTGTAGTCGAAGGGAGCTTGGGGAGTTCTTCGTTTCGCAATGACCCGCAAGTCATTGATTGTCAAGGCACCCTCAAGACGCTTTTTTTTCAAGTTAAATTCGAGCGCCTTGAACTTTAGAAGCGGCGCAAGATCTTTCGGCCTTGGAATCCGACGTTGGACCATGTCTCCCTCATAAATATAGGATGTGGCAAAATGTTACACCATTAGGGATTCTCCGCAACTCCGATTGGGGGAGGCTGGGTTGGGGGTGAATTACCCTAGAAGCGGAGAGGGAGAAAATGGGAAGTGCCGGGAGCACCAAAGGTCGCGTTGACCATAGGAGCATCGTTGCGAAACTCCGTGCCGATATCTTGGTTGGCACTATTCCGCCAGCAAGTCGGGTAAACATCGCTCAGCTCGCTAGCCAACTGGCAGTGTCCACCACTCCCGTTCGCGAAGCACTGCGAGAGCTTCAAGGAGACAATCTTCTTTTGGGAACCTCGAACAAGGGGTACGAAACCACAAAAACTCTCGACGCACAGGGCGTGCGGGCCCTCTTCGAGTTCCGTTTACTGGTGGAACCGTGGAGCGCGAGACTTGCCGCATCAGATTCTCTGAGGAACCCTTCCCCTCTTCTTCGCTCGGAGATTCAATCATTCAATTCTCACGCCAGATCGATGCAACAGGAAATGATTGACCACGACAGCAGGTTTCACACCGCAATCCTTCAAAGCTCTGAGAACAGTTTCGTCCTCGACGCATACCAACGCTCTCATTGCCACCTCCATCTTTTTAGAATCTGCGGGAACGACTGGGACTGGGAAGCGTCGTTGAATCAGCACGGCAAAATCGCCGACGCAATTGAAACCCTTGATCCTCAAGGTGCAGAGGACGCGATGAAAGAACACCTCCAGTTTTCCTACCTGGGTTTCCTTAATTATGTGAGCGAAGCCTCAGGCTCCCGGAAGCTCAGCGCACCCGCCCCTGCTCGGATGGTGCCCGGAGCCCACGCATAAATTGGGTGGGCAGTACTCTTGTCCCTATGGCATCTGAGGGGCTCTCGCACGAGAACGGCAGCCCCTTCGTCGAATATGACCGCAAAACCTGGGCTGAGCTAGCACCGAGTGCGCCCCTGCCGCTGTCGGATGAGGAGCTTGCCAGAGTTCGCTCTGTCGGGGACATGTTGGATGCCAAAGAGGTGTTGGAGGTCTACCAACCCCTCGCCAGACTTTTGTCCCTCTACGCCGAGGGTGCGCGGCATATCCATTCGATTACCCGTCAGTTCTTGGGCGAAAACATGTCCCACACCCCCTTCATCATTGGGGTTGCCGGCAGTGTGGCGGTCGGAAAATCAACGACGTCCCGGGTGTTGGCAGAACTTCTTTCGCGAAACCCCGAGACTCCGAAGGTTGCTCTTATTGCCACCGATGGTTTCCTTTTACCTCTCAAGCAACTGACCAAAGACGGAATTTTAGAGCGCAAAGGATTCCCCGAAAGCTACGATCGTCGGGCGCTCTTGAGGTTTGTTTCTCAACTCAAAAGCGGAGTCTCCCCTGTGAGCGCTCCGGTGTATTCCCACCTGGTTTATGACCGTGTCGAGGGCGAGAGCCTCCCGGTTGAGTCCCCCGATATCGTCATCATCGAAGGGCTAAACGTTCTTGCGCCCCCGGCGACAAATTCAGCCCTCGCTATTAGTGATCTCTTCGATTTCGGGATATATGTCGATGCGCGAACCGGAGATATCGCCCGGTGGTATGAAGAACGCTTCGTCCAGTTGCAACAGGGTGCCTTCAGCGACCCCCGAAGCTACTTCCACAAATACGCCGCCTTGGCAGAGCCCGAAGCCAGGGAAGAAGCGCGGCGGATTTGGCGGGAGATCAACGAGCCCAACCTGCTGGAAAACATTCTGCCCACCAGGCCTCGAGCCTCGCTCATCCTGCGTAAGGAATCAGATCATCGGATTAATACGGTGCTGCTGAGAAAGACCTAGCTCAGCGCGAGCTCCCGCGAAATTACCGCTGCCACGGATTCCGCTATTCGCTCCGCCGTGGCGACATCGCTAGCTTCCACCATGACCCGAATCAACGCTTCTGTTCCCGAGGGCCGAACCATCACGCGGCCTGAGTCGCCGAGTTCCTCCGCAGCAGCGGCAATAGCCGCATGTACCAGCGGTTGGGCAGCAAAAGCAGCGCGGTCTACGCCAGCAACGTTGAGGAGCACTTGGGGGAAAATCTCGATCTGATCCGCAAGCTCCGCTAAAGAGCGACCTGTCCGATGGACTTCCCGTGCTAAGTGAAGGCCTGTGAGTATTCCATCCCCCGTGGTCGAATGCTCCGTGAGGATGACGTGACCGGATTGTTCCCCACCCAGGCTTGCGCCACTTCGATCGAGCTCTTCCAGTACGTAGCGATCCCCCACAGCGGTTTCTTTCACCGTGATGTTGTGCTCCGCCATGCCGGTGCGCAACCCCATGTTAGACATCACCGTCGTGACCAAAGTCTCCTGAGCGAGAGTTCCTGCCTCTTTCATCGAGATAGCAAGAATCGCCATAATCTGGTCGCCATCAACGACCCGACCCGTGTGATCGACGGCGAGCGCGCGATCGGCATCCCCATCGTGGGCGATGCCGAAATCGGCCCCCACCTCGAGAACCTTTTCCTGTAACTTTTCTAAGTGGGTCGACCCACAACCCTCATTAATGTTCAAACCGTCGGGCTCGTTCCCGATCACCGTGATAGTGGCACCGGCTCTTTGAAACACGCGGGGAGCAATGCCCGAGGCAGCGCCGTTGGCGCAATCGAGCACAATATGGAGCCCGTCGAGGTCTTGGTCCAGTGTCTGAAGCAGATGCAAAACATAACGGTCTTCCGCATCAGCGAAGCGCTGGATTCGCCCAACATCCCCGCCGGTGGGGGCGAGGGCAGGCTCGTGCATCATTTCTTCGATGCGGTCTTCGACCTCATCGGGCAGCTTGGTCCCGCCAAACGAAAAGAACTTGATTCCGTTATCCGGCGCGGGGTTATGGGAAGCAGACACCATCACACCAAAGTCAAAGCCACCTTCTCGAACCAAAAATGCTGCCGCCGGGGTGGGGATGACGCCTGCGTCGTAGACATCAATACCGGAGCTTGCGAGCCCCGCAGCGACCGCTGCGCCGAGAAATTCACCAGAAATTCTGGGGTCTCTCGCCATGACGGCCATGGGACGGCGCCCTTCAGCCTTGAGCTCGTCAGCGTGGCGCCCTTTGGTGAGCACCAAAGCAGCACTCTGACACAAGCGCACGACCATATCTGCCGTGAGCTCGCGGTTTGCGAGCCCCCGGACCCCGTCGGTGCCAAAAATGCGACCCATGTGGTGGGGACGCGATTAACGCTTCGAGTACTGAGGAGCCTTACGAGCCTTCTTAAGACCGGCCTTCTTACGCTCCTTCACGCGGGCATCCCGTGACAGGAAGCCCGACTTCTTGAGCGTGGCGCGGTTGTTCTCTTCGTCAATCTGGTTCAAGGAACGAGCAATTCCCAACCGCAAAGCGCCAGCCTGACCGGAGGGTCCACCACCGGTGATGCGGGCAATCACGTCATAGCTGCCACCGAGCTCCAAGACCGTGAACGGGTCGTTGATGAGCTGCTGGTGAAGCTTGTTGGGGAAGTACTCTTCCAGGGTGCGACCGTTGACGACGTAGGAACCAGAACCTGGAACCAAGCGCACGCGGGCAATGGCCTGCTTGCGTCGACCTACAGCGTGCCCACCAACGGTGAGCGGCTTGCGGGGCTTCTTTTCGGCGACCGCAGCCGTGACAGGCGTTTCGGTGCTGAATGAGGTGGGAGCTTCAGCTTCCACAGCGGAGTCTTGTGTTTCTTCTGAGTTAGCCACGATGAGTGTCCTTAGCTTCTGCGCTACTGCGCGATCTGGTCGAGAGAGTAGGGCTTAGGCATCTGAGCCTGGTGAGGATGGGCGTCCCCGGTGTAGACCTTGAGCTTGGCCATCTGGTCACGACCCAAGGTGTTCTTGGGCAACATGCCGCGAATAGCTTTTTCCACGGCACGAATGGGGTTCGTCTCCATGAGCTTGTCGTAGGTCACTCCGGTGAGTCCACCGGGGTAACCCGAGTGGCGATACGCCACCTTTTGGGTCAGCTTAGATCCGGTCAAGACCACCTTGTCGGCGTTCACAATGATGACGTGGTCGCCCATGTCCATGTGGGGTGCGAAGGTGGGCTTGTGCTTTCCGCGCAGCAAGGCTGCGGTGTGGGAAGCGAGGCGGCCCAGAACAACGTTCGTGGCATCAATAATGAGCCACTCGCGCTGAACATCAGCGGGCTTGGGCGAAAAGGTGCGCGTCATGCGACATTCCTATGCGGTTCGAGGTGTTCGTGAATCCCGCTCCGTGGGTGTTCTGTATCAGAACCTCCCGGTGGAGGGCTCAACCTGGCACACAATCGGCGATTGGCACCAAGTTCCTACCTTAGAGCAGATTCTGGGGCCGGTCAATCCGCTGGAATGCCTCTTCGCTGGCGGGTACCTTGGGCCCGACCCAGCAGTTCATCATCGGGGGGATACGTCACCGATACAAGAGTCAAACCCTTGGCTGGCATCGTCACCCACTCGCTCGTTCTTTTTCCTTTTTCCCGCGCGGCTAGGACTCCAGGAATAGTCATTGTCCCTCTGCCCACCGCCACACAGGAGCCGACCAATGACCGAATCATGGAATGGCAAAAAGCATCGGCGGAAAGCTGCGCCACCAATACCCCCTCGCCATCTCGCTCCCAGTCGAAGCGCTGAAGCGTGCGAATGGTGGTGGCACCAGCCCGTGGACGGCAAAAAGCCTGAAAATCATGTAGCCCCAGCAAGGCTTGACCAGTGTCGCTCATGGCCGCCACATCCAAGTCATAGGCCGTCACAGCGGTAATGTCTCGCTTGAGGGGGTTTTTCTGCGCCCTGCGGTCGGCAAGCCGATACTCGTAATGCCTGGCAAGAGCAGAAAAACGCGCATTAAAGCCCTCGGGCGCTCGATCTATCGAATGGACAACGATGGCGTCGGTTCGCAAAGCCCCGTTGACCCGTTTGGCCAACAGGGCCAACGCTGAGGGGGTCAGCACGACAGAATCGGCAAGCTCTGCATGGGCGACCTGGCCGATTGCATGAACCCCCGAATCGGTGCGTCCGGCAACAATCGTGGAAATTTCTTTCCGAGGGACTCGCAACACCGTTGCTAGGGCGTGTTCCAGCTCTCCCTGAATCGTGGTGAGGCGGGTCTGTTTTGCCCAGCCCGAATACTCCGTGCCCAGATAGGCACAGTGAATTCGCAATCGGGTAGTCACGAGTGCCAGTGTAAACAGTGCGGGCTATCCCAGTAGCGTCTCCCCAAGATATCCCCCGGCTTCACAGCCCGGAGGCAAGGCAAAAACGGACGATCCCACGGGGGTCGTCCAGAGGTTCATCATGTCCAAGGTGGCAAGCCGGTCCTGCACGGGCACGTATTGGCGGGCAACGTCCCACGCCAGAATTTCAAAAAGCAATCCTGCATCCGCCCGCTCCCCTCCTGCAGTGTCATAGTTGTATCCGCGTCTAGCGAATACCTCATCATCATTGGTTGCTCTCGCCCTTTTCATGTGGGAGAAATCAGGAATGACCGGCAAACCCACCACGTTTCGTGCCTCAAAATCGGGAGCATCAAATTCTCCACCGCCGGTAAGGGGGGCGCCAGTATCAAGGGTTCGACCAATCGACTTTTCCCGGTCGGGTCGATCCACCGTATCCCAGGCATCTAAGTCCATCCTCACTCTGCGCAGGGCGTAACCCGTGCCACCGGCAAGCCAGTCCGGTTGCTCCCATGAGCGACCCTCCCCCCACACTGCCTTGGCATACTCGGGTGTCCCCGGACGCGGGGTATTGGTGCCATCAACCTGGCCAAACAGGTTGCGCATGGTGTGACCGTCTGGGACGCTCCCAGCAGCGCGCCGAAAACCGTCTTGGGTGTTTTTCAAGACACCGAAAGGCTCCAGCTGGCGGACAAAGACTCGACCGGCATGCGACACCGTCACAGAGTCATTGGATTGAACCAGAACCATGAAATCCCCGCCCGTGTATTCAGGCTCTAGTCGATCCATGTCATAGGCGGGAACGGGTCGAAGCCACGCAGGCACCGCTCTGGACCCACCCCCAATCCGGACAAACTTCTGCCCAAATCCGACGGTCACCGTCGCTTCTGCTGGAACGGTGGTGAGCTCCGGTTCCGCATCAGCAAGCGGGGCCCTGCCTTGAGTCAACCTGGCCGCATCGTCGGTGACCACTTTCATCATCCGCACCAGGTCTGCTCGCCGCATGCCGGGGTGTAAATCCCAGATGAGGAACCTCGCATGAGCGGCGGGGGGAACAACAAGGCCGGTTTGGTGAGCACCGTAAAACGGCCGTGTCTCTCGCCCAACCGCTCCTCCCCGGTCTGCGGGGCGAGCGATAGCGCCCCCGGCAAACCCCAGAGCTGCAACACCCAGCGTGGCGGCCGAGCCACCGAGCAATGCCCGGCGACTCAGCTGGTGCTCGGGTGACACTTAGCCCATCTCCATCTCATCGGAGTGGCCAGGGTCGTAGTCTTCGTTTGCGCCGGTGTAGTTCTTCACCAACACATCAAAAACTTCCCTCGTTCCATCAGAGAATTCGATCTCCACCGTGACCGTTTCGCCGGCGGAAATCTCTGAGGTGAGCCCCATCAACATGATGTGGTCTCCCCCGGGCTCAAGGCTGATGCTTCCGCCCGCGGGAATGACAACCCCGCCAGTTTTCTCACGCATCACGCCATCGACTACCTCGTGGATTTCTAGCATGGGTGCAAACTCAGCAGTAGCGCCCACCAAGCTCACATCCTGTGATCCCTCGTTTGTGAGGGTGGCAAAAACGGCCGTCATCGATGTATTCGTGGCTTTGATCCACGGGTCGGTGACGGTCACCCCTGCAGAATTTGTGCAGCCTGTGACGAGCAAGCCAAGGGTTGCAACCAGGGCGACAAGCCCCGTTTTTTGGGTTCTGGAAAACATATCTTCTTCTTTCGTTGATCACTCTGCGCAACAGTGCGCCACGCAGAACCAGAGCGGTCCTGCGTTAGGGAAGACTCAGACGAAAGCAGGTGGGCCGCGCAGGCCCAGGCTTCCCACGGGCTCTGTCGAAACCAGGCGACGAACCAGAAGGAAGCTGCGCGGGGTGCGACTAGTTTCTTTGACCACAACCAACGTGGGTCTCATCAGCAACCGCGCGGGCAAGCTCAGAGCAATGATGAGGTGTGCGAGAACCCGGAGGGCGCGATCTGCGCCTGCCACCACAACTGCCGCACTCGCTGCCGCCACAAGGTGGGCAACACCCATCGAGACTTCAGGCTCTAGCCCCACTAGGGGAGCGACCACGTGGTGCTGATGGGGATTCGAAGCTCCCGCGCCCAGGAAAATATGGAACGAATATTGCCCCGCAACCATAGCGAGCGCAGTGCGGAAAAAACCCGGTCGATAAAGAACGATCATCGCGATGAGTGCAGAGCTGACAACCCCCAGGAAAAACCCTAAAAACGAGGCAATGGTGCCACCAGCAAGCAGGTGGGCGAGAACAGCGGAAACCCCAGCCAATGCCGTGACACCGAGGAAACGCGCAACCCATCGCCCTTCGTGGCTCACGGGTGCTGACTCTCTCGTCACCCCCTCATTCTAAAACGGGGTCACCATGAAAAAACTGAAGCACCCAGCCCGGAGACTGGGTGCCTCAGTGATGTTCTATTTTGCTTCTTCGGCGGGCTCTTCCAAGGCTTCTTCAGCAGGTGCAGCAGCTTCTTCCACAGCAACCTCTTCCGCTGCGGTCTCTTCAGGGGCAGCGTCCTCGGGTGCGTCTACGGCGACCTCAACAGATTCCGTTGCCTCTGCTGATTCAGGAGCCGTGGTGTCTTCGACAACCTCGGTTACTTCTTCAACGACCTCGGGAGCGGGAGCAGCCTTCGCTTCCTCAGGCTTTGCCTTCTTCGTCTTGGGCTTGGGGTTCACCGGCTCCAAAACCAGTTCGATGACCGCCATCGAGGCGTTGTCGCCCTTGCGGTAACCGGTCTTGATGATGCGGGTGTAACCGCCTTCACGCTTATCGACCTGAGGGGCAATTTCCATGAACAACTTGTGGACTGCGGACTTGTCGCGAATGATCGTCATGACCCGACGGCGAGCGTGAAGGTCGCCGCGCTTTGCGAAGGTAACCAGCCTCTCGGCGAGGGGGCGAAGACGCTTTGCTCGGGTTTCCGTGGTCTGAATGCGACCGTGGGTAAACAAAGCGGTGGCAAGGTTTGCCAACATCAAACGCTCGTGAGCAGGTCCGCCTCCGAGGCGGGGTCCTTTAGTGGGCTTAGGCATTGTTGTGTTCTCTTCCGTCTTTCACAGGGCTATTCAGCGGGGAGTCCCCACTGGGATTTAGTACTCTTCGCCTTCTTCAAGCCCGCTGTAAAAAGCGGAACCATCAAAGCCGGGGATGGGGTCTTTGAGCGAGAGGCCCATTTCGATGAGCTTGTCGCGGACTTCGTCCACAGACTTCTGACCGAAGTTACGGATGTTCATCAGCTGGTGCTCGGACAGGGCCATCAACTCGCTCACATTGTTGATGCCTTCGCGCTTCAAGCAGTTGTAGCTGCGAACAGTGAGGTCAAGGCTCTCGATGGGCATGGCCATTTCGCTGGAGAGAACAACCTCTACCGGCGCTGGACCAATCTCAATACCCTCGGCCTCGGCGTTCAGGTCGCGGGCAAGTCCAAACAACTCGACCAGTGTGCGACCAGAAGAAGCAACCGCATCACGGGGGCTCATCGAAGGCTTGGTCTCGACGTCCACCACAAGGCGGTCGAAGTCAGTACGCTCACCGGCACGAGTCGCCTCGACGCGGTAGGTCACCTTCAAAACGGGTGAGTAGATCGAGTCGATCGGAATCTGGCCGGCCTCGGCATACTCGTTGCGGTTCTGGACGGAAGAGACATAGCCGCGACCGCGCTCAATGGTGAGCTCGAGTTCAAAGCTTGCCTTGTCGTTCAAAGTGGCAATGTGAAGTTCGGGGTTGTGGACCTCAACGCCAGCAGGAGCCTGGATGTCAGCAGCCGTCACCGCGCCAGATCCGGTCTTACGCAGGTAAGCGGTGATGGGCTCGTCGTGTTCGCTGGAGACAACGAGGTTCTTGATGTTCAAGATGATCTCGGTGACGTCTTCCTTGACACCCTCCACGGTCGAGAACTCGTGCAGCACACCATCGATACGGATGCTGGTCACGGCGGCGCCGGGGATGGAGGAAAGGAGAGTGCGACGCATGGAGTTACCCAGCGTGTAACCGAAGCCTGGTTCAAGGGGCTCAATCACAAAGGCTGAGCGGAATTCGGAGAGGGTTTCTTCTGTCAGGGTGGGGCGCTGTGCAATGAGCACTGGTGTTTCCTTTCGGCTAAGTGTCCGCTATATGACACTTGATTGAGGGCCGGCCTTGGCCGTACTAACTATGGGGTTGTGGAGGGGTGGGGTTGACTCCTGTCTTACCAGGGTCAACTCCTAACTAAACGCGGCGACGTTTGGGCGGACGGCAACCATTGTGTGCCTGAGGCGTCACATCGGTAATCGAGCCCACCTCCAGGCCTGCGGCCTGGAGTGAACGAATCGCTGTCTCACGACCGGAGCCCGGTCCCTTGACGAAAACTTCGACCTTCTTCATGCCGTGCTCCTGCGCCTGGCGGGCAGCAGATTCTGCGGCCAGCTGTGCGGCATAGGGGGTTGACTTACGCGAGCCCTTGAATCCCACGCCACCGGAGGAGGCCCAGGAGATAACGGCACCCGAAGGGTCCGTGATCGAGACGATGGTGTTGTTGAAGGTGGACTTGATGTGAGCCTGGCCCACAGCAATGTTCTTCTTGGTCTTGCGCCTGGGCTTACGGGCCGCGGCTTTAGGTGCTGCCATGATTTTTCTCCGTCGTTCTTAGTCTGAGGGGTGGACGAGCGAGGCCTACGCGGCCTTTTTCTTGCCGGCCACAGTGCGCTTGGGGCCTTTACGGGTGCGAGCGTTGGTCTTCGTGCGCTGACCTCTCACGGGGAGTCCGCGGCGGTGGCGGATTCCTTGGTAGCTACCGATTTCTACCTTGCGGCGAATATCAGCGGTTACTTCGCGGCGGAGGTCACCCTCAACCTGGAAAGTTCCTTCGATGTGCTCACGCAGCTTCAGCAGCTGGTCGTCCGTCAAATCCTTGACGCGGATGTTGGGGTCAATCCCGGTAGCCTCGAGCGTTTGCTTCGAGCGGGTACGACCGACTCCATAGATGTAGGTAAGGGCGATTTCGACCCGCTTTTCGCGGGGAATATCGACTCCGGCAAGACGTGCCATGTCATTTCTCCTGGTGCTGTGAGAGGTGTGGAGCAGAATCTGTGCTCGGGCCTCTCCCCGAGGAGTCCTCCGTCAAAGACGGGATCTCGATCCTGCTGGTGGTGTGTTGAGTTGTTAGCCTTGACGCTGTTTGTGACGGGGATTTTCGCAAATCACCATGACTTTTCCATGGCGACGAATGACTTTGCATTTGTCGCACATGGTCTTAACACTGGCGCTGACCTTCATGTTTTTTCCTTCGTATCGCTGGCCTCGTGCCCGAGTGGATCCCCGGGCCGTTCCTTACCCAGTGCTTATTTGTAGCGGTAGACGATGCGGCCACGGCTGAGATCATAAGGACTGAGCTCCACAATTACCTTGTCTTCAGGCAAAATCCGGATGTAATGCTGACGCATTTTCCCCGAAATGTGGGCAAGAACCTTGTGACCGTTGGTCAACTCCACGCGGAACATTGCATTGGGAAGGGCCTCAACTACCGAGCCTTCGATTTCAATGACGCCGTCTTTGTTGGCCATAGCCTCATGTCTTGTTGTAGCGAATGTGCACTGGTCATGCGTTGTGGGCAGAAAAGCTTGTACAGCCTTTTTGACACCAATGTCCTATCCTAGGCCCGCTTGCCCCCGGACACAAGTCCCCGTCGGAACTTAGGAAGCGTTAATCCCGCGAGCGGTGAGAGCGGCCATAATTCGGCTGGTGACCTCCGGGATGTCGCCAATCCCGTCAATCGGTGCGACCAAGCCTCGACTCGTGAAAATATCGATCAGTGGAGCCGTCTGGGCAAGATAAACATCGAGGCGATGGCGGACAACACTCTCGTCATCATCGCTTCTGCCCTGATCAATGGCTCGTAAACGAAGACGCTCTACAACGACATTTGGGTCTGCCACCAACTGCACCACGACATCCAGCGCGGTGTCATGACTAGCCAAGAAATCATCAAGGTGTCGGACCTGATCCGGTGTCCGGGGGTACCCATCTAGAAGAAAGCCACCCGTGCAGTCTGGCTCTGCCAATCGGTCGGTGATGAGGTCATTTGTCAGGGAGTCAGGAACGTTATCTCCTGCGTCCATAAAAGCTTTGGCCTGAAGGCCCAGGGGCGTTTCATTCTTCACGTTGTGGCGAAAAATATCTCCGGTGGATATTGCCGGCACCCCAAAGGCGTGAGAGAGCTCCAATGCTTGAGTGCCCTTCCCCGCGCCCGGAGGACCGATCAGGAGAAGTCGGGTGCCAGAGGTCACTTGAGCAAGCCCTCGTAACGGCGCTGTTGCAGCTGAGCATCGATTTGCTTGACCGTATCCAGCCCGACACCCACAATGATCAAGATGCTGGCGCCACCGAAGGGGAAGTTTTGGTTGGCATTCACCGTTGCCAGAGCAATCAAAGGAATCAGCGCCACGAGACCCAAATACAGCGATCCCGGGAGCGTGATTCTGGTCAATACATAGTCGAGGTACTCGGCGGTGGGGCGACCTGCACGGATACCGGGGATGAACCCGCCATAGCGCTTCATGTTGTCGGCAACCTCTTCAGGGTTGAAGATAATGGCGACATAGAAGTAGGTGAAGCCCACAATCAGCAAGAAGTAGACCGCCATGTAGAGCGGGTTATCTCCTGAGGTCAGGTTGTTTTGAATCCAGATTACCCAGGCAGGGGCTGTTCCATCGGCACCCGTGGTGTTGAACTGTGCGAGCAAAGCAGGGAGGTACAACAGGGACGAGGCGAAAATCACCGGGATTACACCGGCCATGTTCACTTTGATGGGGATATATGTGTTGGTCCCGCCATAGGTGCGGCGACCCACCATCCGCTTGGCGTACTGGACCGGGACACGACGCTGGGATTGCTCTACAAAGACGACAAGGCCCATGATGACAATTCCCACAGCTACCACGATGACGAAGATGGTTGAGCCATTGGTCTGAGCAATTGCCCAGAGCGAACTGGGGAAGACGGCGGCAATCGAGACAAAAATCAGAAGCGACATTCCGTTGCCGACCCCGCGTTCGGTAATCATTTCACCAAGCCACATAATGAGGCCGGTTCCGGCCGTCATGGTGATTACCATCAGCATGATGGCGTACCAGGCGTCGTTGGCCAAGAGTTGGTTACACGCAGGGCCACCGGAGTTGCCAAACATTGCGCCACTTCGCGCGACCGTGATCAAGGTGGTCGACTGCAGCAGAGCCAGACCAATAGTGAGGTAGCGGGTGTACTGGGTCAGCTTGCTTTGGCCTGCTTGACCCTCTTTGTGAAGAGCCTCAAAGTGAGGAATAACAACGCGTAGCAGCTGGGTGATGATTGATGCCGTGATGTAGGGCATAATCCCGAGGGCAAAAATAGACAGCTGCAGCAGGGCTCCGCCGCTGAAAAGGTTAATGAGTTCGTAGAGTCCAGCGGTGTTGCCCGTCCCTGCAAGACACTGCTGAACGTTGCGGTAGTCGACGAAAGGGGCGGGGATGAAGGAGCCCAAACGGAAAATTCCGATGACGGCCAGGGTGAAGAGAACTTTCCTTCTCAGGTCGGGAGTCTTGAAGATTCTCCCTATGGAACTAAACACATCATCCTCCTGGGTCGTGCCAGGCGGCACGTGTGAACGAGCTTACCGGCTGGGTGGACCCGGTGGAAAAGCTTTCACAGCTACCCCACCGGGAATCACACCTACTCCTTGACGGAACCGCCGGCTTTGACGATTTTCTCCGCGGCTTGCTTCGACACTTTGTCGACGCTCACCGTGAGGGCGACACTAAGGTCGCCATCGGCCAATACCTTGACCTTTTCATTCTTGCGAACGGCGCCTTTGGCAACCAGATCAGCAATAGTGACATCTCCACCCTTGGGGTAGAGCTCGCTGAGGCGACCGACGTTCACTACCTGATACTCCACCCGGAAAGGGTTCGTGAAA
>Ga0222651_1000748_pt1 | contig 18292 bp, 17 predicted proteins | sample AntAcemetagen369_FD_179855 | JGI IMG/M metagenome (GOLD analysis project Ga0222651, IMG submission 179855) | Saline water microbial communities from Ace Lake, Antarctica - #369 | ecosystem: Environmental > Aquatic > Non-marine Saline and Alkaline > Saline | place: Antarctica: Ace Lake...
AAAATATGCAAAGTAAAAGTACTCCTGAAACACAGAAGTTAATTGCCGACACCCTGATACAACTAAGGACACTGGATACCGATTACAAAAAAATGGAACAGGATTTATTGAATGGTGGTAACAGCAAGCTGATATTAAGCGCTATGATTACCAATTTCCAAACCAGAATAGCCCTATTAAACGAAGTATTGGAGCAAATAGAAGAAATTAAGATTTTAAAAAACTACAAAGATGAAAATATTACAGCTTAGATATATACTCACCATAATATTGATTTTGCCTTTGGTCTCATTTTCCAACAACGATATACCAAGGGGCAAGTATACCAAGGAGAAAACCATTAAAAAGGAATACACAGTAAATTCGGATGCACTATTGAAAATTTCCAATAGCTATGGCAATTTAAATATCACCTCTTGGAACGAAGACAGAATAACGATAGAGGTGCATATTAAGACCACAGGGGACAGTGAAGATAAGGTGCAACGTAAACTTGATGGAATTACGGTAGATTTTGAGGCCAACAGCAATATGGTTTCCGCTACAACAATCTTTAACAAGGATAAAAATAGTTGGGGCTGGAATTGGGGGAATACCAACAACGTAAATATGCAAGTAAATTATACGGTTAAAATCCCAATTAAAAACAGCGTTAATCTCAACAATGATTACGGCAGCATAATTCTGGATAGAATTGACGGTCACGCGAAAATAAATTGTGATTATGGCAGGTTGGAAATTGGGGAGCTGCACGGAAGAAGCAATCAATTATCCTTCGACTATACTTCCAAATCTACTATTGGCTATATAAACAGCGGCAAAATCAACGCTGACTATTCCGGATTTACCATCGAAAAGGCAGGAGACCTGGATATTGTTGCCGATTACACCAATGCCACTGTCCAAACCATGAAAAACCTGTCCTATGTGTGCGATTATGGAAATGTGGAAATCGGGGAGGCCTCAAATATTCTGGGTAATGGCGATTATGTCAACGTAAGGTTAGGAGTAATCCATGGCAATGTGGATATAAAATCGAGCTACGGGTCCGTGAAAATAGACAAGATGGCCCAAGATGCCAAAAACCTTCAAATAAGTAGTGATTATACCGGTATCAAAATAGGATATGCGCCTGAGTATTATTTCAATTTTGAAATTGAAACCGAATATGCAGATGTAAGCGGCAAAGATGATTTCGAAATAAACATAAGCAGGGAAAAATCCAACGCAACCTACTACAAGGGTTATTATGGAAGCCAAAAAAGCAGTAATTGGATGTCTATAAATAGTGAATACGGTGGAATAATGTTCATTAAAAAATAACACTAAAACCAAAAAAATGAAACAACTGGCAACTATCCTAATACTACTATTTGCAATGGGGCCAATAAAAGCTAAGAACAACAAAAAAATAAACGGCAATGGCAATGTAACCACTGTAGAACGAAATACATCGGATTACGACCATATTGCAATCTCCGGTTCTTTTAATATAGAACTGGTGGATGGCAGAGAAGGCAAAATAACCATGGTAGGCGAAGAAAATATTTTGGACCATATCATTACAGTGGTTAACAATAACAAATTGGTAATCAAAGTGGAAAAAGGATTCAACCTCAATCCGTCCAAATGGAAAAAAGGGGTTTCCATAACGATTCCCATAGAGCAAATTAACAGTCTGGCCTTATCTGGATCTGGGGATATTGTTGGGAAAACAACCATAAAAACACAGCATTTTGAAACCTCAATGTCGGGCTCAGGAGACATTGCGTTACGTTTGGACGCCCAATCGGTAAAAGCCAGTATGTCCGGATCTGGTGATATGGCCCTAAGCGGAAATGCCTTAAATTTTGAAGTTAATATTTCCGGATCTGGGGATGTACATGCCTATGACCTTAATGCAGATAATGTTGTTGCCACTGTTTCCGGCTCAGCAAATATAGAGGTAACGGCCCTTAAAAAAATAGATGCAAAAGTATCGGGGTCAGGAGATATTGATTATAGGGGGAATCCGGAAAAAGTAATTAGTAAAGTTTCAGGTTCCGGAGATATCACAAAACAATGATTTACAATGCTATCTTTCTGAAATTCACATTATTGTAAGTCTGATTTTGTTTTTATGAACCGTCCAAAAATCGAATTAATGAATTAACGGCTACAGCAATACGTGCCATGAATTAAACATCCCGGACCTTGTTTACCCTAGTCAAAAGTAATGCGCCAACTAAAAAAAACAGTCCCAATAAAATTATGGCATATCGCATACTTCCGGAATATTGTGCTGCAAAACCATATAAAAACGTACCTATTACAATTCCTATCTTTTCCGCTACATCATAAAAACTAAAGAATGATGCCGTATCTATGGTATCAGGAATTAATTTGGAATAAGTTGATCGAGAAAGCGCCTGAATCCCTCCCATGACGATTCCAACACAGCCTGCAGCTATATAAAAATCTAAAGGTGAAATTAAAAAATAAGCATAAATGCATATCAAAACCCACAATATGTTCACTACAATTAGTGTTCTAATATTGCCGAAGGCTTTGGAAGCCCTTGCTGTTAGAGTAGCTCCTAAAATTGCAACTAGCTGAATAAGAAGGATACTAACTATTAATCCTGTTGTGCGTTCAGAATCCGAATGCCATTTAATCTCTTCCTCCCCGAAATAGGTCGCAATCAGCATAACGGTCTGTACCGCCATACTATAGACAAAAAATGCACCTAAATATCGCTTCAATTTTTTTTGTTCCCCTAATTGATGCCACACACTTCTTAACTCCTTAAATCCATTTAGAATAATATGATCCCGCTTTCCTTCCTTTTTAAACCCTTTGGGAAGAAAATAGAAGCTGTACTGCGCAAATCCTATCCACCAAATACCCACCGATAGAAATGAATACCTCATAGCCTTTATTTCAGCGACACCATTTACGTCCGTTACTATACCAAATAAATCAGGTTTCATGACCATTGCCAAATTAAACAACAGCAAAATAACACTTCCTATATAGCCCAGTGAAAAACCCTTTGCACTAATTCTATCCTGCTGTTCTGGAAAAGCAATATCCGGCAGATATGAGTTATTAAAGGCAAAACTTACCCAAAACCCCACCAATCCAAAAAAATAACAACCTAGGCTGAAGTAAATATTCTCCAAAGAAAACCAATATAGCCCCACACAGGAAAATGCTCCCAGATAACAGAATAATTTCATAAAGAGCCTCTTATTCCCCAAATAGTCTGAAATACCCGATAAAATTGGTGTAATTAAGGCGATGAACAAAAAGGCGGCCGAGGTTACATAACTTATCAAGGGAGCCCTAGCGATTTCCCCTCCAAAGACAACAACCTTTTCTATTTTGGCTACCCGAAATAAGGCTCCATAAAAAATTGGAAATATGGCCGAAGAAATTACAAGACTATAAACTGAATTTGCCCAATCATAAAACGCCCAGGCGTTCAATAATTTTTTACTGCCCTTGATCAGAAGTGTTCTAGCCATATATAAAAAGAAGCTGTCCAAAAGGACAGCTTCCCGATTAAAATTAATTTGTGATCTTTATTTCCAATTCCACTATTGAAAGGAGGTAACACCAAATTTGGCTGCTTCTTGTTTCGCCAAAGGCGCCCATTCGGTAAGGTTGGCTATACGGGTATCATTGGAAGGGTGCGTACTTAAAAACTCTGGTGGTGCCCCGTCCCCACTATTGGCCTTCATTCTTTTCCATAGTTCGGCAGCCTCATCTGGATTATAACCCGCAATGGCCATAATTTGCAGACCAATTCTATCGGCCTCCGTCTCATGACTTCTACTAAATGGAAGCATTACCCCTATCTGTGATCCAATACCATAGGCCTGGTTAAATATATTTCTTTTTTGTTCATCCTGTATCACCACATTACCGGCTACAGCCCCCAATTGTTGTAAAGTGCCTGCACTCATACGCTGCGCCCCATGATCGGCAAGGGCGTGGGCAACTTCATGGCCCATTACCACGGCAACCCCTGTTTCTCCTTTACAAATAGGTAGTATTCCTGTGTAAAAAACAATTTTTCCTCCGGGCATACACCAGGCATTTACAGTTTCATCATTTACCAAATTGTATTCCCATTTATAATCCTTCAGATAACCGGGATAGCCATTGGCTGACAACCATCGTTCCGCCGCCGCAGCAATACGTTGGCCTGTTTTGGTAATCATTTTGGCGTCTGCGGTACCTGTTATCACCTTATTATCGCCAAGGAATTGATCATACTGGGCAAAAGCTGTTGGGAAAATTTGACTATTGGGATAAAAATTCAAAACCTTTTGCCCTGTAAAAGGATTGGTCTTACAAGCCGCTACACCCAAAAAGACCACTATTACTAAAATAATTTTTTTCATCTTAAAATTTTGTGTTTATTCATTGAAAATTACAAAAAAATTACTCGCCAATAATATGCAGCACCGTAAAATCTTTGCTGATATGAATATTATTATTTCCGTTCAACTTCACATCCTTTAAATTAACATTCTCATTGTCTACCTGGATCTGTTTAATTTTAAAGGGCAATCCATGAAGGTTCATTTTAAAGGTTTCATAAGAGGTTATAAAACTACCATCCTTAAATTGTTGGATTACCAACTCCTTATCCTTACCTTTAAAATTGAAATTTCTAAGACTGTACCTACCTTTTTTGTAATCATAGCCATCCTGTCCGTCTTCATATACGGTTGAAGTTTCCACCCCTTTTTTATAATACACATCCAGAACCAACTCTTTAATTTCAAGTTCGCCAACATATTGCTGAACCGGATATTTAGGGATCATGGCTCCTTCCTTTATAAAGATTGGAATTTTGTCCAATCCGGCAACCACCCATTTCTCCATACCACCAACCACAGCCTCATTCGTCCAATAATTATACCATATCCCTCTAGGAATATACATCCTACGCCCTTGTGCATTTGGCTCCTGTACCGGGCAAATTAAAATTTGCTCCCCAAAGATAAACTCATCCGTCCTAAAATGGGTCTGATGGTCCTCTTGATCAAAATGCACCAATGGCTTCAACATGGGTACACCTTCTTTGGAATATCTGTAGAACATGGTGTATAAATACGGCAATAATTGATAGCGCAGTTCAATAAATTTACGCACTATATTGGTTACTTCATCATCAAATGACCAAGGTTCTTGATCACCGTGATCCCCACTGGAATGTACCCTGCAAAAGGGATGAAACACCCCTAACTGAATCCATCTGGCAAACAGCTCTCCATTGGGTTGCTCTGCAAATCCACCAATATCGGAGCCAATAAACGAATAACCACTCATACACATCCGTTGGGCCTGTACATTTGCAATCCATAAATGTTCCCATGTGGCCACATTATCACCGGTCCATGTAGAGGAAAATCTTTGGGTTCCGGCAAAGGCGGCCCTGGTAATTACAAAAGGTCTTTTAGGATATACGTATTTTTTTATTCCCTCATAGGTGGCGCGTACCATCTGCATTCCGTAAACATTATGGGCTTTCCTGTTCGAACAGGGGTGACCATCATAATCATGACGGGTATCCAAAGGGGCCGTCTTAGTTGGCACCTCCATAACAGCCGGCTCGTTCATATCGTTCCAAACGGCGTGTACACCAATTTCGGTCATCATTTCCTTATAAAGTTCGGCCCACCATTCCCTAACCTTGGGATTGGTAAAATCGGGAAAATTACATTCCCCAGGCCATACCTTGCCTTTCATAAAAGCACCATCGGCCCTTTTGCAGAAATAATCATTCTCCACTCCCTCCTGATAAACCCAATAATCCTTATCTATCTTGATTCCTGGATCGATCATTACCACCGTCTTAAATCCCTTTTCCTCCAAATCGGAAATCATCTTTTTAGGATTGGGAAAACGGGATTTGTCCCAAGTAAAACATTTAAATCCGTCCATATAATCTATGTCCAAATAAATTGCATCACAAGGGATTCTCAATTTTCTAAAATTTTTGGCGAGTGCCCTAACATTGCTTTCCGGGTAATAGCTCCATTTGGATTGATGATAGCCCATGGCCCACATTGGAGGCAATTCTGGCGTCCCCGTTAAATTGGTATAAGCCTTAACCACTTGGCTCATTTGAGGGCCATAGATAAAATAATAGTTCATCTCTCCCCCATCCGCCCAAAAACTGGTTACGTTTCTTCGCTCGTGCGCAAAATCGAAATTGGTTTTAAAGGTATTGTCAAAGAAAATACCGTAGGATTTATTATTATGCAAGCCAATAAAGAAAGGGATTGCCTTGTATAACGGATCTTGATCTTTACCATAAGCATATTGATCGGTTACCCAATTACTAACACGCTTACCTTTGAGGTTGGAATGGGTGGCCTTATCGCCAAGACCATAGAAACTTTCGGCATTTTGGGTAATTTTACTCATTTTTACGGAGTTCCCCCCAAACTCATAATTCTCCTCCCAATGAAAGCCAAGCTCATCCTCATTAATGATATTGCCCTCCAGATCCGATATCTGTATCCTTAAGGTCTTTTTGTCAACGAGCACCTTTAGTTTCGCCGTATGAACCAGATATTCTGTTGCAGTCTCAACTACCTTAAGGTGATTAAACCCTATACTAACATCTTCACTAATGGCATAAGAGAAATCGGGTTCAAAAATATTTTCGGTAGCATATCTAAATCTAAATATACTATCACGCAAAATCGTCAATTCTAAAATAACCCCATTTGAAGTAGTAAAATACAATTTATCAGTATCCCTACGGTACTCGACAATTGTATTGGGATATAAATTGCCTTTGTATTCAAGTTCAGTATTGGTAATCATGGTTTGTTATTTTTGCGAATACAAAAAAAGAACATTCACCCGAATTAACGAAATGATATGCATCGCATTTATGATCAATTGCGCTATAAGACCTCATAATCACTTAAAAATGACCATTCCCAGTGGTGGAATGGTGATTTCCAAGGACTTATCGTATCCATGCCATGGCGTTTTACTAATTTTAAGAGTACCATTTTTTATTCCGGTACCGCCATATTTAGTATCATCAGTATTGAAAATTTCCTTTAGTTGTCCTGTTTTAGAAATTCCCATTCTATATTTTTCCCTTGGAATAGGCGTAAAATTACAGGCTATATAGATATTTTCCTTAGGATTAAGGCCTTTTCTAATATAGGTCAGAACAGAATTTTGATGGTCTCCATAATCTATCCATTGAAAACCTTCAGGGCTAAATTGTTTCTCATATAGGGCCGGATATTCTTGATAAAGTTTATTCAAGTCCTTAACCAATTTTTGAATCCCACTGTGCAAATCATATTGCAAAAGGTGCCAATCCAAACTGGTTTGAAAATTCCATTCGGAAGATTGACCGAATTCCCCGCCCATAAAAATTAAATTGGTGCCAGGATGGGTATACATATATCCAAAAAGCAATCTTAAGTTCGCAAAACGTTGCCATTCGTCTCCCGGCATTCTGTACAACAGGGATTGTTTGCCATAAACCACTTCGTCATGCGAAAATGGCAGCATAAAATTCTCTGTAAATGCATAGGTGGCACTAAATGTTAAATCATTTTGATGGTGTTTCCTGTAAATAGGTTCCTTTTTAAAATATTCCAGCGTGTCGTGCATCCATCCCATCATCCATTTCATTCCGAAACCTAGTCCACCCATACTTACTGGTTTAGACACCATGGAAAAGGAGGTAGATTCCTCCGCAATCATCTGTATTCCTTCAAAATTGGAATAAACGGTTTCATTTAATTCCCTTATAAAGGAAATGGCCTCCAAATTCTCATTATTCCCATATATATTGGGCTCCCACTCTCCTTCTTCCCTAGAGTAATCCAAATATATCATGGAAGCTACTGCATCTACCCTTAAGGCATCTGCATGGAACTGATCTAACCAGAACATAGCATTACTGATCAAAAAGGCTCTTACTTCATTTCTACCATAATTAAATATCAGACTTTTCCAATCCGGGTGATATCCCCTTCTACTATCTGGATGTTCATAAAGGTGGGAACCGTCAAAGAATCCCAAACCGTGTGCATCCTCGGGAAAATGGGAAGGCACCCAATCCAGGATAACCCCAATTCCATTTTGGTGCAACATATCCACCAAAAATTTAAATCCTTCGGGTTTTCCAAATCTGGACGTAGGGGCAAAATAACCAGTTAATTGATATCCCCATGAAGGATCGTAAGGATATTCCATGATCGGCATGAACTCTACATGCGTAAAATTCATCTCCTTAACATATTCCACTAGATCTTTGGCCAATTCCGAATAGGTTAGATAATCATTATTGGATTTTCGTTTCCAGGAGCCCAAATGCACTTCATAGACCGCAAATGGTTTATCCAAGGCGTTTTTATCCTTTCTGTTTTTCATCCATGAATCATCTCTCCATTCGTGTTTGGCATCCCAAACAATTGATGCCGTCATTGGGGGATGTTCACAACTTCTGGCAAAGGGGTCCGCCTTTTCCGTAACTACCCCGTGATTAGAAGAATGAACAATGTATTTATATAAAGTACCCTGTCCCAATTCTGGCACAAATCCTTCCCAGACACCACTTCCATCCCAACGAACATTTAGTTGATGGTCCGCTTCATACCAATTATTAAAGTCGCCCACTACTGAAACAGACCGGGCCGAAGGCGCCCACACAGCAAAATAAGTACCTTTTACTCCGTTGACTTCAATGAGATGAGATCCCAACTTTTCATATAATTTGAAATGTTTACCAGCCTTAAAAAGATTAATATCAAAATCTGTAAATAAACTATGGGATACTACTTTGGTCATGATTACGTTATTTAGAGCAATATTAGACAACTTTGGTCCGTACCTTTGATAAACGGACTCCCAGTTTTAACTAAAACCTAACTTTGCAAGTATAGATATAAAATTTGGAACGCTTTTTGAAACTACTATAAAAATACAATTTGTATGTCCGTTTAGTGTCCATTAGCTGTAATGCTTGCAATAACAAGCCTATCAAAGATTCGTTCCCCAAAATACCTGCGGTTCAGCTTATATACGAACTCGTTCAGGTATAACTGCAGATATTTTTTCTTGATCTTGTGATATGTGCCCACAAAGTTTCTTTTCGCATTACTTATTGCAATATGCACCCATTTGAGGGTTTCCTTGGTGGTCTGTTCGTTCGATTTTTCGCTGATGTGTATTTCAACATAATCGGCAATATTAACATACGAGGTACTTTTGTCCGTAAAAACAATGGTCCTCTCACCATCGATGGCCTTGCCCAAGGTATCGTCGGTTCCCCCGGCCATATGGTCTTCCAATACTTTGGCCTTAAAATAACGACATTGCCTTTCTACTTTTCCCGTGTCCAAATCTTCAAGTATCGTACTTTCTGCCATTACCATAACATTTGACTTGGTCTTGCTGCCCCGCCCCGCTTTCTGTGTTTTATGCGCCTGCTGCGAGGCTTCTATGGTAAAGTAGCCCTCATCCATCTCTATCATCCCTTCCAAAGTATACCTGTCATCACGTTGTCCCATTGCCTTACGGAGCTTGTGGACCATGGCCCAGACCGGCTCGTATCTTTTTAGCCCAAGCTGTCGTTGGATCTCTTTACTGGAAAAGCCCTTTTTTGTAGTACTTAACAGGAATATTGTCCTGTACCATGTCATAAACGATAGTTTTGAGCTTTCCATTATGGTACCGCTGCGCAGGGAGGTCCGTGAATTACAGGATTTACATTGGTAGCTCCATTTATTCTGTAGCCAATAGTGCTGCGAACCTTGGCAGCGCATGCAAACAACCCCTTCCTTATCACGTTGTTCCTTAAAATGCAACCTGCAACTCTTCTCGTCCGTAAAATGAACCCCAAAAGAAAATATATTCATGATCAACTACTTTAAAATCAGTTAAATATACAAAATTATTGTCGATTTAGGACTGTTTGCGGATATACAATTTATTTGTTATTGTTTTTGGATTTTGGCTAACAAAATAAAGAAGTTTCAATTTCGTCTTATTGTTCATTTAGACACGGAGTTTCCCTAAATAAACCACGATGCAGATCGTGAAATATGCCGTGAGTCTATAAGGTCGGCATAATTGGATAGACAAACAATGAAGCTCTTAACTACGGTCTGCAAGGGATATCTAAAATTCAAACTGTGCTTTTTTCTTCTTGCGAAATACCATTTTACTGCTTAATGTCAATAAAAAGTGCTTTTTGTGCACGGAGTTGCAAAACATAAGTGGCTGTTAATCTGCGAACTATTCTGCTGATGTAGCACAAAATATGGTGTGACGTGAAAAGTAAAGGTTACTCGAGTAAATTAAGTGGTAAGAAAGAGGCTTCCTTATTCTATTTTATTGTTAAACCCTCTGGAAAGGAAAGAAATAAGGGTCTAGGCCTCGTTGCTGTAGATAAAAATAATACGGAAATTATGATCTCACCTCTTTTGCGATATGGGAACGGTATATTTTAACGTGAAAAATATTGTCATTATGGACAATTACATCGCCGGCGTAAGTAGGCTCCACTCCGTCAATAAAGAAGTCGGGTAAAACGTCCCTCAAGAAAATCCATAAATAGGTATACATTACTTTAACCGAAACTAAGCGTAACTTGTTTGAACATTACAATATAAAAGGAAAAGCACTGGTTATTAGCTAGAAGGTCTATTTCAACCTCAATACAAGTAATTTTTACTACATTCTGTTCTCCAACTTGTTATTGAAAATTGTAAGGCTACAAAAAGTAAAGGCAGAACCCAATCTAAAGAACAGTATAAAGGGTGCTCAACATTTAGTCTTAAATACTATATACTTTCTAACATTTAATTAGTATATTAGTTCTGTAATTTATTTCAGAACGATCTGAGCTAATGTAACAATTATTTTTAAATCTTAGAATAAGTAGAAAAGCGAGCTGTCCGGATCAAACAATACATAAAATTATGAGCTACTATGTTAATTCAAACGGAACAAAAATATTCTATCAGACCAGAGGTGCAGGTGAACCATTAGTATTATTAATGGGTTTCGGTGCTGACGGAAATGTTTGGGAGAAACATGTTACCGAATATGAAAAACACTTTAAATGCATCTTAATAGATAATCGTGGAGTGGGTAGATCAGATCAGCCAAAAGGACCATACACAACCAAAATGATGGCAGAAGATACCGTCTGCGTAATGGATCATGCTGGTATTCAAATTGCACGTGTGGCCGGTATTTCCATGGGAGGTGCCATTGCACAGGAATTAACCCTAAATTATCCGGAGAAAGTCAAATGCCTAGCACTTATAAGTACTTGGCCCAAATTTAATAACTATGCGACCTCTGTTTATGAGAATTTAAAAAAGCTACGCGTTACTAGCAAATCGGACGAGTTTATGGAACTATTGCAGCTGTGGATATATGCACCTCCTTTTTACGAGGATGGAAAAGCCGATTTAAAAAAGGACCAGGTCTCCGCGGCATCCAATCCAACCCCGCAAACGAGGGAGGGTTTTGAAGGGCAGTTGGATGCCTGCATCCACCACGATTCGATGTCTAGATTATCCGATATTAAAATACCTACATTAATAACAGTAGGCGAAATGGACATTTTTACGCCACCTGCCTTTTCGAAAATACTTCATGATGGCATCAAGAATTCCAATTACTTATCTTTTCCAAAGGGAGGGCACGTTCATCATTGGGAAGATTTGCCTCGTTTTAATCGGGTAACAACAGAGTTTTTAAGGAACCATTAAATAAACAATTATAAGGAATCCAACCTCATTTTAAAATAAGTTAACTGTAGCGATAAAATTTAACTCCGAAAGTTGTTCAGAAATGAAAGGGGTAATTCAACTCTACTTGTAAATAGAATAATACGATGGAATTTTTAATAAGCAGTGTAATATGAGTAATATAAAATTAGGATGTGAAACCTATACCTGGCAGATGCCAGGTGAAATGTACAAAGGTAAATTAGACCACATTATGGGTGTTACTTCTCAAGCAGGATTTGCCGGAATTGAACCAGATACCAGTTTTTTCGGAGATTTGGAGGATCCTATTAAAATGAAGGAAACCTTAAACAAGCATAATTTAGAACTTTCAGTATTGTGCCATGTTGAAGATTGGAGAAATCCACAGGAAACGGAAGCCGAAAAAAAAAGAGCACAAAAATGGATGGATTTTCTTTCGCATTTTCCGGAAACAATCTATTTACTGGTCCAAATGCCAGGTTCAGATAGAAAGTACCTGCAAGAACGACAGAAAAACTTATTGAGTTGTGTAAATGCAATTGCCAAAAGAGCCGCTAATAACGGGATTAAATGTTCTTATCACCCAAACTCCCCTGAAGGATCGATCTATAGGACCGAGGAAGACTATAAAATCTTGTTAAGTGGTCTTAATAATAAGTATATTGGATACTGTCCAGATGTTGGCCATATAGCCAAAGTTGATATGGACCCTCTGTCTATTATTAAGCAGTACCGAGAACAAATTAATTTAGTGCATTATAAGGACATGTTTGCTGATGGGCAATGGGCTCAAACAGGGGAAGGAGTGATACCTTTCAATGAAATTACCCAATACCTTATTGATACAGAATATAAGGGTTGGATTATTATGGAGGATGAATGCGACCGTGCAATTACCGATCCAGACGGCGTTACTATATCAGACGGGGAATATATCAATTCCCACCTTAGGCCAATGATTTGATCGATCTATAATATGTACTTAATTACCCGAAAATTTAAGGTATGGCTTTTTATTTTTTTGTATTTTTCTTAATTAAGCAAATAGTAATTAACCATAAATACAAGTGACTAAAAAAAGAGCCGAAGGTGATGCTCAACAATGGATATCCTATAATGGGGTTGTTGATAAACCTAATATTGTCCTAGTATCAGGGGATGAAGAATACCGGTCGGAGGAAGCTCTTCCCCAATTAGCCAAAATATTGTCCGCCAGACATGGCTTTAATTGTACCGTGCTGTTTGCTCAAGACCCGAAAAAACCAGGAAAATTAAATCCAGATTATTTAAACAATATTCCCGGATTGGTTAAACTTCAAAAGGCCGATTTAATGATATTATTTATTAGATTTCGAGCTTTGCCGGATTACCAGATGAGGTACATAGATGAATTTCTGAAATTGGGAAAACCGTTAATAGGAATAAGGACTGCCACGCATGCGTTTAACTTTAGTGAGGTAAGCTTTGAATCTAAATATAAACATTATGGAAACTTTTATTCAGGTGATGAGTTTTGGAAAGGTGGTTTTGGCAGAGCTATATTAGGAGAAAAGTGGATATCCCATCATGGACGTCATCGCCATCAGAGTACAAGAGGCGTTGCTGCTCCCGGTGCTGAAGGTCATCCGATTCTCAATGGGATATCAGATGGGGAAATTTGGGGGCCAACGGATGTGTATGGGATTAGATTACCACTTCCCGGTGATTCCCAACCGATAGTTTTAGGTCAGGTAATTGACCATGATGGTGACTATGATGAAGAAGACGTATGCTATGGTATGAGAATTACGGATAATAAAATTGCACGTATAGCTATAGAAGGAAATGAAGGAATGTGGTATGAACCCAACAATCCGATGATGCCCGTGGCTTGGACCAAATCATATCAACTTCCTCAAGGAAAAAAAGGTAAGGCATTTGCTACCACAATTGGTGCAGCGGCCGATATTATCGCCGAGGGAACGAGAAGGATGATGATAAATGCGGTATTCTGGTGCCTTAATCTCAATGTGCCCAAGAAGGCCAATGTTAATTTTGTGGGATCTTACAACCCTAGCCCTTATGTATTCCGGGATGAAGCGTATTGGCTTAATAAAAATAGGAGTATCTCCAGCTTAAAATAATTAATGATTACGAGACAGAATCAACTTTTTAGAGTCTTTTTTTATACGCTTTTACTAGTAGTAACATTTGATGTAGAGGCACAGCATCTTTATCAACAGCCAAAACCCTTGTTTGAAAAGTCGACGCTTGATGAGATCATTGGTCAGGATCATTTGGATGGAAATTATAATGAAAAGTTAAAGATTCTTTGGGTATACGGTTATGATGAACACCACATTGCGGGTGCCCATGATTATGTTAAAGTAAAAGACCTTATGAATGGATTGTTATCCACTGTTTCAAATGTGGAAGTTGATGAGGCATTTGAGTTTCCATCTGAGCAACAGTTTCACGAAAATGATGTGATTGTTATGTTTCTACATCTTCCACAGCTCAAGAAAAAGCATTTTGATTTATTGCAGAACTTTATTGAGAAAGGCGGCGGAGTGGTTTGTTTACATGAAACTGTCATTATGCGCCCTTCATCGAAAGGCAATAATTTAGCCAACTGCCTTGGATTTGCCTGGAATGAGGGTAAGTCAAAATGGGGGGCTATTTTCGATGAGATTACTATTGATAATCAGCATCCGATTTTTAAAAGGTTCAATACACGACTTACCATCAATGATGAATTTTATTGGGATCTTTTTCAGGAAAGTGAGGGGGTAAATATTCTGGGTTCGGTGCGAACAGGGCCAGCAGGTGAAAGTGTTGCGCCACTTCCAAAAGATCGACTTTCCTTAGGGGCATCTCCTGTTTTTTGGACCTATCAAATTGGCAAGGGTAAAGTTTTTGGAACCACTACCGGTCATCATACTTTCACTTATTATGATCCAGAGTTTCGGATTATTTTATTTAGATCCATCGCTTGGGTTGCAAACAGAAAGCCAGGACCTTTGATGCCATTGGTTTTCAAAGGGATAACCAAAGAGGATGGCATGGTAGGTATTACTGAGAATCTGAGATATTGGGAAGGCAAGAAAAGACCTCAATAGTACTTATTTCCTATGTGGTAATGGCAAATAGGGCGTTAGAAAGACGTATATATTCATTATTGACGGAAATTTTGACTCGATGGTCATGCCCTCGGTTTGAGGTAGTTGTCCGACTTGTCACCCAAGGGGTGTTGCCCAAACAAGCAAAGTCCTTTTCCAATAATAGGGCAAGCTCTTTCCCATTCTGCATCTTCAGTACATTTTGAAAACCTAAGGTTTTATTGTCATGCCATTTTCTTGTCCACTTTTTAGGAAAGTTTAATATCATCGTATTTTGTAAAAAACTGGCCGAAAGAAGATCCAAATCTTCTTGAGCCACTAGCAAATTGACAAACGTGGAAGAATTAAAAGGCGTGCGCTCCTCCAAATGTCCTATATCGCTAGGGGTCTTTGCCTCGATTTGTGTCAATCCAAAACGGATCGAATTTCCTTTGATTCTAATCTTCATTTTAAAACCTTTGGATATAAGTGTGGACATAGAAAGAGGTAATCCGATTATAGCTTTTTGATCCGTACATTACGAATCCAAATATTTCCATTTTTTGAAAAAAGGGCAATTTTACCCTCATCAGCTTTCCCCTAGTCAGCATTACTTGCATAATTGGACGCCATTGCTTTCTCTTTACATTTGTCTTCACCAAGTTCGTATTTAGTTACCATAATACCGTTCAGCCATTGCTCTACATTATTTCCTTTGACCACCAGACGCGCTAAGTTGTATTCGTTTACGCAATTCGTTACCACATACTTTGGTTGTAGAATATCATAATTGGCTCCCGATTTATGAGTATATATTTTTTTGGCATCTTCAGTAGTATCGTCGGCTAGCTGCATGCGGGGTGAAATCGAACTTATTTTATATACATTGTCCGTTTTCGGAACGTTGAAGAGTATTCCACCTTCCATTCCAGTTCCAGCTCAAAATTGTCATAGGCCACATCAGTAACCATTAGTCCGGAACCTCCATTGGTATGGATTTGGCCATTGACCGTTTTCCAGTCCAAATCTCCTATAGATTTCCAACCCATCGTAGATGTGCCATCGAACAACAGATTCCATCCAACTTTTTGTTCCGGAGGCGATAAAGTATTGGCGACTGTAGAATAGGTATAAGGTGATAACTTACCTTGTTCGTCGGGAAAGTGGTTCAAGGAGTACCAACCTTCGTTCGACCAGAGTTGATCATTATCGCTGCTCAGGAAAGTCGGCTGGAGCTGAACATAGAGCACATGTTCTTTCTTCATTCCTTGTAGTTCCAGAAACACCTTTTTACTGTCTTCTGAAAGCGTAACAGATTTAACTGGAAGATTCTCCAATTCTCTTTTTTGTGTACTTTTACCCTCATGTGTCCAAATGTAATACCATTGTTGAATTTTGTAGTCAGAAGGTTATGTTCCATCACCAATTCTCAAAGCTTTTGTGTATTCTACCTCCAGGCCATTGGATTTTGCCCGAATGGCCACCATCTCAAACGCGGGACGCCCATTAAAAGTAAGTCGCTGCAACCCAAAGGTATGACCTTGATGACCAAAATCTTGGTTACCTCCGAGCCCCGAGGCATACAGTGAACCTTCCGGACCCCATTCCAATCTATTGATGCCCACTTTCAGTCCCTGGTTAATTTGAATACTGCTGCTTGGTATTGCCTTTTTACTTTCTCGATAAAAACACGCTTGATTCCCCCATGGGTAATTTCTCAATGAAACATTTTTCCATCATATGGACCGCTATGTTGAACAAGTATCGGTTGGGAAGGGGAGTTCCCGATTTCGTTTTGGGGTAACCAGATTACGGGCGGTGCATCTTTTATATCCTCTCATAGATTGTCATCGCTGACACTTTTATTCCCATAGAACGGATTCCCCTCTGCCGGGATATGGAAAATTTTATAAACCGGTTGGTACTCCCCTTCGTTATCCGCTACAAACATTTCCTCATCCGGACCGAGGCCAATTCCATTCGGTTCTTTCAATCCTTGGGCAACATAGGAATAGGAGCCGTCCATTCCTATTTTTAATGCCTTTCCACGATCCACGTGCATCAGTTTGTCCGTACCTCCCATGGCAATTCCAGTGATACAATAGAAATTCCCAACCTTGTAAACCAATCCAAACGACCATTCATGGAAGGAAGTGGTACTCCCAAAGGTGGCAATATTCACTTATTCATCAGCTATTCCATCCCCATCATTAGCGATCGGTTTTATAAGTTCCCATCGCTGTAGAACGTATACATCGCCATCTACCTCCGTAATGCCAAGGGGCTCACATAGGCCATCCGCTATTTTGGTAATTTTAATGTCGTTGGGATCGGTATCGGTCGGGTTTTCGATTTCATATACTTGCCCATCCCATGTACATAGTACTAAATTTCCATTTTTTTCTGAATTCAATATCGCCTGCCCTAGGCTCAAAGTCTTCAGGACGTGCGGCGGAAAGGTAAAAAGCAGGGTGTACCTTTTCCAAGGATGCCCCAAACCCAGGGGCTTTATTGCTCACTATACTTTTGATTCCCAGAGTGGTAGGCTTGATATGAAAATCATTGTGGGTAGATACCGAGGAAGGAATGGTCTGATATTTCCCGTTTTCTTTTCATTGAAGCACCAGATATTTGTCGAATAGGTGATGGTAGAAGTTTATTTCAAAGGGATAAGTGCCTTCGTATAAAGAGCCCTCGGACACTTTTTCTCCGTTGATGGTGAGCTTCCCTCCATTGTTCGGGATAAGTTTTAACTAGTACGTTTTGGTGTTGGGCACATTCAAAAAACCGCTTACTTCCATGACGAAATCTTTAACCAAGCCACTAAAGTTTTCATGCGTATCGCGACCTAGATCTGGATTTCCCGAGGCAAAGGCAACTGAGGGATATACATCGGTAGCATTGGGATTTTGTCCGGCTATTACCTCCAGAAGACTGGGCAACGGCTGCCTTAATTGGCAAAAATTCGCCACCACCCTTGGCTTGCGCTCTGCCTCCCTATTGGGCGCCAACGTTAAAATATAGGCCGCCATGGCCTTGGCATCCGCCTCCGACAGGATGGGATGTTGGGACATCAAACGCTCTCCCCACACCCCCGTACCTCCAGAAATGATTTTTTGCGATAGCAGCAGGTTAATAGTTTCCGGGGAGGACTGATATTTTTGGGCGACCATAATATAGGAAGGTTCTATTGCCGGTTTATCCGCCGTTTGGCATGCTGCACAATCATTTTTTCCAATAACTTCCTTTCCCTGATTAGAAAGGACACCCAAATGGTCTGAATTGGCAACATCCGCTTTTGTTTCTACTATAGTTGTTGAATCCTTTGCGACCCCCTGTTTGGTCTCTACCCGTTCTACATGGGCTGTAGCTTTAGATTGAAAAAAACTTTTAAGGGTAGTAGTTCCGTTCGATTTTAATTTCAAAGTACTTTTGCTGTTTACATTTGATCCCCAA
>Ga0222651_1000749_pt1 | contig 18290 bp, 24 predicted proteins | sample AntAcemetagen369_FD_179855 | JGI IMG/M metagenome (GOLD analysis project Ga0222651, IMG submission 179855) | Saline water microbial communities from Ace Lake, Antarctica - #369 | ecosystem: Environmental > Aquatic > Non-marine Saline and Alkaline > Saline | place: Antarctica: Ace Lake...
GAAATGGCTGCGGCCATTTTCTTTGAGCAGGCGGCATTCCTTCATTTCGATCCCGGCTGCGAGAGCCATTTTGTAATAGGCGTATTCGATCAGGCCGTAACCAGCCGGGTCTTCGAGCTCTTTGTCATTGTTGCCTGAAACGCCATCGAATTTGAGGAGCCAATAAGAAAACCCGCTTCCGGCTTTGATCTGACCAGAGCGAACTTCATTTGTCTCCGGGTTCCAGGCGATGATCGCCTTAGCACGCGCGCCACCTGCCGATGTTCCGACGCGGAGAATATCCTGTAAGGACTCTTCGCGGCCCACTGGCGCGAACGATCCTTGAAGATTGTTGCGCTTGGTCAGAATTTCACTGGCGAGTTCGACAAGCGCGCTCACATCAATCTGATCTGCTTTAGTTCCTGAAGGGCCTTCAGAAGGAGCATATTCAAGAGCTCCCATGCCCCTATCGCCGGTATAGCAGAGCCGTTCGACCGGATTGAAACTTCCAGGTTCCCGCCCCTCTTTGGCGAGCCACGCATTGATCAGGGCATTGCCAAAATCATCGGGCAGAGAGTCTGCCAGCAATCCGGGGAGACCGTGAAACGTCTCACGGGGCAATGCCGGAAAGGTGTAAATCTGGTCGGAGAGCCGCATGGTAAGCGGTGCGACTTCGATCCCGCTCTCGCTGAATTCGGGATCATATTCAAAGTTCGCAAGACCGGTCTCTTCGTTCCAGCTCACCGCTCCGATTGTTTTGCCCCAAAGTTTTACCTCTGCGAGGGTCATTCGCTATCCCCCTCGGCATTATCACCCCAAGACCAGGGCGCATCGGGTTTGGGTTTTTCGGAAGGTGAAGAGGCCCGCTTTCTTTTCTTTCCCTGCATTTTGATCTGCTGAATCGGACTGATTGCAGGTTCGGGAATGAGGGCTTCCAGGTTCCCGAGGAGCTTCAAAGAACGCAATATGCGGATGAGGTTTGAAGTCTGCGTGGAATGGCCCTGCTCGACCCTGATAATTGTCCGCTTCGATACACCAGCCTCATTTGCCAGGGCATCTTGAGTCATGTTTCGATTGAGACGGTATTGCGCGACGCGATTGCCGATCTCTCGAAGCGTTACATCATCTGATATGTCAGTTGATATTTTCATAAAATGCCATTTCTGTCACTTTGACCTGTATTCTAGATACTAGAATGACAGTTTTGGCACCTTAAGTCAATTTCCTAATTTTTATCTTGGTGCCACATCTGTCACTTTATCTGTCAAAGTTGATATTAAGTGCCATTTTTGTCACCTTATCATCCCTCAAGGCAAGACGTGCAGCTTGACCAATTTGGGACATACGAAAACGGCCCCGGCTTGAAGCCGAGGCCGCTTAAGAAGGCGGATTTGGGGAGAATGTGGCGGTTAGCTTGCCGCCTTATCTTCGTCGCCGATCGGATACAGCGCAAATCCACCGGAGATGAGCTGCGTACCGTGCAGCTTGACGTAGATCGAACCATCATCGTTTAGCCAGGCGACGCCGAGGCGTTCGTAGCTGGCCTTTTTTCCGTACCCGACACGCTGCTTGACGATCATCGTCGGCATATTCGCGGGTTTGTTCTCTGCCTGATTGGCTTCCGTAGCTTCATTCGTTTGTGTAGTCATTTTCTTAGTTCCTTTCGTTTTCGCGGCTGGACCCATTCCAGCCTTACCCGCCGTTTTGCTGGCGGGCGGGAACGAGTCATGGACAACACGGGAGCCCCGCTTGCGGGGCGAATGGAGCGGGCAGTCCATTGACGCGCCGTTAGGGCATTCACGCAATGAGCCGCTTCGGGGAATGGCCGTTTGCTATACGGCTTTATGGGTAGGGGCTGGGATGAAGGACCTGCCGTATCGAACGGGACAGATGACTCGCACCAAATAATCTGAAGCACGCCAATTCACAGAGCCCCCCGCGAGGAACTGACGAGGTTTGAACGTCCAAGTGATCTGTAAAACCGAAGGCCACAAGAGGAGCTTTCGGTATGAGCAAGGAACAATTTATCAGAGGGTTTGAATCGGAGCTGCCGCGCGGCGTTCACTCCGTCTTGTTAAAAGAGCAAACAATCCCCCAGGCGACGTGGGCGTCAACGGCTGACATCGCCGCCAGTCGCGCCATGACATACGCGCCGGATCAGCCGAACGGCAAAATCCTGGTCGGTGCCCTCGGGCCTAAATTGGTTGGTATCGAAGATCCCCGTCATGTGTTGACGGTAGCCGGATCGCAGACCGGTAAGTCAGTCATGCTGACGGCAAATCTTCTCTGCACGACCGCCAGCGTGATCTGCACTGACATTAAAGGTGAACTCGCAAACCGCACGGCACGTCGCCGCATGGAGATGGGTCAGGACGTTTATGTGCTCGATCCTTTCGAAATCACGAGCGGCGTTGCTGCTACGCGCCGGGCGCAATTCAATCCCCTTGAGCTTCTCTCGGTGGATAGCGCAAGCGTCATTGAAGATGCGGGCGCGATCGCTGAAGCGATGGTCGCGACCTCCGGTCAGGAGAAGGACCCGCATTGGGATGAGTCCGCCCGCAATTTCATCGAGGGTGTCATCCTGCATGTCGTCACGGCTCCACAGTTCGAAGGACGCCGCCACCTGATCACTGTTGATGAGAAAATCAAAGAAGCCATGACCCCTATTCCTGGCGAAGTGAATGAATTTGGTGATCCGGTGATTGCGCTCGATCGCGAGATGATGGCAACCGCCGAAATGCTCTCGGCGCGCGATCCGGACTCCGTTGTGGCGAGTGCCATCAGGGGCTCTGCGCGTGATTTCTATGACAAGGGCATTAATGAGCGCGGCAGCGTGCTCTCCACCGTCCGCCGACATACGCGTTTTCTGTACTATGCCGGTATTCGCAAGGTCGTGTCAGGTCATAGCTTTTCGTTGGGCGACCTCAAGACCAAGCGCAATGGCGTCAGCGTCTATCTTTGCCTTCCCGCAGGACGGCTCGGCCTCTGCCATCGCTGGTTCAGACTGATGATCAATCAGTTCTTTGGCGAAATGGAAAAGGTACGCGGCATGCCCGCGACCGGCGTTCAAGTGCTCGTCGCTTTGGATGAATTTGCAGCAGCCATCGGCAAGCTGAACATCATTCAGACGGCAGCGGGTTTGGTCGCGGGCGATCCGTATCACATCAAGCTGTGGACGATCTTGCAGGACTTCAATCAGCTGAAGGACCTCTACGGCAACCGTTGGGAAACTTTCATGGCCAATGCCGGGATCGTGCAGGCCTTCGCAATCAATGACTGGACAACCGCCGAGTATCTGTCGCGACGGCTGGGCAATACGCCAGTCGATACGAGCCGAACCGAATTGCGGGACGGCAAGCCGGTCCAGGTGCAAATGAAGGAGATGCATCCTCTCATGACGCCAGAGGAAATCATGATGTATTTCGCGCGCACCGATCCGATGCTTCGCGAAATGGTGATTTGGCCGGATGTGGCCCCAATGGTGTTACAGCGCGTCCGCTATTTTGATTCGGGCAGTGCCGGATACGAATGGTTTGCGGGCAAGTTTGATTGAATACCGAGGAATGGATCGAGCGTGGGGAGAGACTAGGAAGGAGCCAATAAGGTCCGAATATCGATCCCCCGCTCCCTCGCTTGTTCGTTTTGTTTCTTCGCCAAAAACCGTCCGATTGCCGGATCGTCCGCTACTTCATACGCTAATGCTGATGGGAGCCGCCCGTTATTGTCGCGAATGAGATAGTCAATCCCGTCGCATTTGGCGAGCCAGTTGAACATATCGCGCGCGCGCATGATTGCAGCATAGTGCAGCGCGGTCGCGCCAGTATCAGGATGGCGCGTGTTTACGTCTGCACCATTCTCCAATGCCTGCTTCATATAGATAAGGTTTGCGACCGTCGAAAACATGATGAAGGTGCGGTTCGGGTCTCGTTTCTCACCACTTTGGTGAAACCAATCAAGAATTTCTGATTCCGTTTCAGCGAGCGTGGAGACCGTATCGTCAATTTCTGACATTAGATCGACCTCCCCTCACTTCTGGTAAAAATTTGATATTTGGGTCGCAAATCAATGGGAACGTCCATTTTCCCTGCATCGTCGCTCTCACCAGCCAGTACCTTTTTCAACTGCTCTGGCTCTTCTACGCCCTTAACCCCTTCATAGGGCATGAGCATGAGTTCCTCTACTGGATCGGTGAGCTCGTCGCGCTGTTTCTCGGCCCAAACCAGCATGAATTTCGCCTTCTGAGCGAAAGCAGGCTCATTGAGAAAAATTATGATTTTGCCGAAGGGCCCACATGCAGCCCATCCTTCGAGCTTATCCTCGCGGGACATTGCGCGTTTTCGCACGGACTGCGTATTCACGAGGCGACTGACGCTATCAATATTCTTCAAGAACGTTTCTTTATATGTCGCCAGGAGATAACCGTTCTGGAACCGCAAGGTTAGCGATTCATGCACAACCTCGTTTGGAAAATCAAAAACATTTGAGTAGATGCCGCTGAAGGCCGCGAAACGTGATAGGCCTTCTTGATAGCTCTTGTTTCCGCCAGTAATAAATTCAACGAAGGCAATTGGTGCCTGCAAGCCGCTATTCACTTCGTCCAGGGCCGTAGCATCGAGATAACCCTGCGAAATCAAGAACACCCTGACTGCATTGAGCCGGTGTACGCTTGGCACCTGTGATCCATTGAACCAGCGACGTAAGGATTCCGAGAGGGGCCGAACATCTTCGGAATCCACATAGTCTACCGGCAGGTCTTCTTCAAAAAGGATGTCGGTCGCAATCCGTTCCCAGCCGTGCCGGTGGGCCGCCTTGTAATTCATAAGCCGGTCTCTGAGCCGTCCTAATTGCCACGGCGTCAATGCGTCAGCTGTTATTTGTGGTCGCGAGGAATCCACGCGGAACTTCCCTCAAATTACCAATCACAATCTCCGTCAATTCAACTCATTGGCGGAGACTTTACGTTATGAATTTGTTCCGACGGAAACAACCAAAATTTGAGGCCCTACCTGCTCAAATCGCTGCAAATGGGCGAATTGAGCACTGGCACAGCAACGGGGATGGCCAGGTGGCCTGGTTGGTCGTCGATGGCACGGCGGAATCTGCCGCCAGTCGCAAGAGGTTTGGCTTGTGCCTGATCCTGTCCCTCGCCGCCGTGATCACGGGGGGAATGTTTTTGAATAAGGCCCTGGCCGCTCACGTTGTTGATAGCGGCGTGGTTTCATTCTGGGCGATGGCCTTTTTGTTCGCATTTCTGGTGTGGGCCAGCGCACGGCTCACCAAGGACATCAGAAAATTCACCGTGAACACGGACACGCTTGTCGTCAAATTACGCGACGGCACGTCCGAATATGCAATGAGCCAAATCGTCGGCGTCCAGCTTCATCAGGTGAACCAGCAACGGATCGACGCCGAACGCCGGGAAAGACGCCATCAAAGCGATCCAAAGTTGATTGAACCGTACAGCATGGATTTGACGCTAGAGACCGGCCTTGGCGGGATCGATCTCGGAAGCGTGTTCGGCATCAAGGATGCGCAGGAGATCGCCAACAGCGTCAATATGGCTCTCCAATTTATGAAGGGTCGAACGGGGACCGGCGAAGGAACTGTAACTGATCCCGCATACCAATATCGAGGCAAGACTGCCGGTCAAATCCCGGCATGAGGTGGACAAGATGAAAGAGCTAAATCAAATCGTATTGTGCAGTAGCTGTGACGGTCGTTCTTTTCTGCGGGAAATCACGGTGTTTGATGAATTCGCCGTGGTAACCGGGTTTGAAACATTGCCGTTCCGCTATTACGAAACTTTAGATGCACGACGCATCAAGAAAGATGTCGTCGAAGAATTAACCGTTCCACTTAAGCGAAGCGATCGATATCAACATTGCCCCCTCTGTGGCAATAGGACTGTCTTTCAGTGCAAGAGGTGTGGTTTCCACTCCTGCATGATAACCGATGCTATCGAACATGAATGTCCTGGCTGCGGAAAATCATACAAAACCCAAACTGCCAAGGTAAGCTATGCCTCTAAGTCAGGCTTTGTTGACGATGCATTCCATGATCGGGTAGCCGAGCGTTCACGCGGCTGGGACCATGCGCATAAGGCTCTTCTTCGGCTCATTGACCACCGGAATAAAATTGAGTGACTGCGCATCAAATTATCTAAGAAAGCGGGGAGATAAACTCTCCGTTTTTTTCTGCCCAACGCCTCACCGCGAGGAAGGCGCGAGGAATAGCCTCGCTGATCCCCGGTAACTTCACCATCAGATACCCGGCCTGTTGTCGGGAACAGATCGTGAGGTGAAGCATGAATAACGCAATCGATACATTCTTGAAAAAGAACCGACTGGCAACCGATGCGGTTCTCCTGACGCTCAGCGGCGTCAGTGGCTATTTCACATATCAGGGCGCGGTTCTCGTCCTGGACCAGGCCGCCATGCATGGTAGATTTAGCCCCTCCGCGTTTATTTTCTCGACCGGCGTTACTGCGGCTTTGTTCCTGTTTTGGCGTTACGCGCTTGCGATCGTGCCGACAATGAACACAAAAAAGACCCGCTGGCTTGGCCTCGGAATTGTCGGGATCGGCGCGTTGTTTATCGTCGCGTTAAGCTCCTGGATGAATGTCATGGCACTTGCCGGTGCCGGTGCCATGGAAGCTCACATGCGGGGCAGCATGCAGGCGCATGAAGTCGCGTTGCAACGGGCTTTTGCCCAAGCCAAAGCCGTCGAAAAGCTAGCTCCTGATTTTGAGCTTGCCGCAAACCGGTATCGTGATTTGGCACAGGCTGAGATTTCGCGCGGCGCGTTGACCGGTGTTGCCGGTGCAGGCGGTGTCGCCGATAGCCTTGTCGCCACACAAAAGGCATTTGCCGGTCTGGCGTCGTCCATTCGATCTGAAGCGACCCGGCTGGAACAACGCTATGCCGAGGGCCGTGCTGCCATCGCCTTGATGGATAAAGCGGTCGCAAGTGAAGGCTCTATTTCTGAGCGTCGTGCCAGCTATATCGTGCAATCCGCCATAGTCGGAAAAATTGTTGGCGAGATGAGTACAGGTGATTTGACCAGCGTTATCGCGCGCACCGTCCGAGGCCTCTCAGGCGGAACCGGTCTGTTCAGTGTCTCGCTGAAAAATGGTCGCTTGGCACAAGCTCAACAAGGTGCGTTAAAGCGCATCACAGACGACCTGGTTCAGACCGGAGACTCTATCGCGAAAGCTGCCGAGACACTCGGATCGGCCAAAGCTTTAGAGGCTCCCAGTTTCGAGCGGATTGGTCTTTCAACGGCGGTGTTTGTTTATGCCGGAAAGCTGGTTCCATATTGGGCAGGTGGCATTGGTCTCGATCTTATGCCGGTGGTGCTGATTCTGCTGTTGATGCTCTTGTATTTCGCATCGGAGAATCATCAGCCCGTTGATCCCGAAATCGACGACATGCGATTCGGACAGGTGCGCAAGGTTATCTTTGCACTGGAAGGCATGCGAGGCACAAATGTAACCGAAGGCCATCAGGCACCGCGTCTTTCTCATCAGCCGACGGGGACAGGTGAGAGCAACCTCAAAGGCTCCCCGCGAGAAGGTCAGAAAGGCAAAACGCCGTTGGAGCTGACAGAGGATGACGAAGCCGAATGGCAACGACACTTAGATGGTAAAACTGCATAAACTTTGGCCGGGCGTCCCCTACCGCCCGGCCAATTTCTTGGACAACTCGGTTGCAAGCAAACTTCAGGATGTTGCCTGCTTCGAGTATTTTTCGGCGATGGGAACAAGCTTTCCGTTCAACTCCTGCTCAACGTACGCGGTGAGAACTTGGCAAGCGAACAGTTCAGGCGTCAGGTTTTCTTGCGGTTCCGCATGTAGCCCAAGAAAGCTGCGATAGCCGGTCGGGCTTAAGAATGGGAGATCATAATCAACTGCGTGCGCGCTGAATCCCGGCCAGAATGAGAAGCCGGAGCCGATGCCAAACATGCCATTCAGTTCGATGCGAACACGCATGGCGTTCACGGTGACAATAAACTCTCCGGTCTGGCCCCAAACGGGAACAGTACCGGATGGGGCGGCGGTTTCACGTTCCAGCACATAACCCGGAGCATCATCATGAGCAAGAATTCCGGTATCGCCACCATTCAGCTTGCGGGCGAGCTTACGGGCCTCTTCATGCAAGCGCATGGTTTTGTCCACGTTGGCCGTGAGCATGGCGGCATGATTGCGTTCGATCAGGGAACGATAGAACGGGATCGCCTCGTCATAGCTGTCCGGCAAGTGACCGGTTTCGCGCTCGAACGCGCGGGAACGGTTGTCATCGTCGGCCTTGTTCAGCAAGGCGTCGAAGCCGAGTTGACCGGAGGAGGATGTGTCATTCATCGCTGCCTCCCTCACGCGTCGATGTATCCGCACTGCCACGCTTCGGCGGCATAGGCGGAAATTGTTTGTTTCGGGATGAAGTGGCGATCGCGCTCGACCGGCAGGCCTAGTTTGCCACGCACGGATTCCAGTTCGGAAACACGCACGGGACCAAGTTCCGGGCAACCCATGCCAAGGTCGCAAAGACCGAAAGCAATGTCGGGATCATCCGGGTCAAGTTCCGAGAGTAGCCATGTGCATTGCGCATCAGGCGTAAACAGCTTCACGACCGGTAGAAAGTCCGGCCTTGCGGCATCGGTTTCGGCAAGTTGTTCGCGAATACACCCGTTCTTCGCCAGTCGCTCGTAAATGTCTTTGGTTAGTAGCTTCATTGTTCGTCTCCTTCTCGTTTGTGTTTTCCGTTAAAACGCGAAGACGAAGAGCCGGGCGAAAAGGCGACCGGTCATGCCCTACACGGCCCGCCTCTCGCTTGCGAAGGGCGGGGTGGTGCGGGCCGGGCATTGACGGGATGCCACGCGCGGCTATAAACGCGTCAAAATTTCAAGGAAAACGCTAGAAGGTGCGGACTTGTTAGCTGCAACCGCATTTACATCTCGCGGTGCGATTTATTACGGAACAGAAAATTCAGCGATCACGAAAAAGCCGGTTGATCTGGACGGTCAAAACTCCGGCAAGCGGTCCACGTCCTACTTGGTATCAGTCCGGGCCATCAGCCTTTCAAACCTCGAAACTGGCACATCTCGCGTCTGCGGACTGCAACCCCGCCACAGTGGCCGGGGTTCTCCATTTCATTGCGTCCTAAAGGTGCAGCCGTCACGAGACATGCGGTCCTCGGCTTTAAGAAAGGCCCGGATGGTCCGGGACTGAAAAAAGACCAAGGAGGAAGAAATGGCCCCCCTAACCGAACATTTTAATCGTCAGGCATACGCCGACATTTTTCTGATCCCGTTGTGGATTTTGCTGATCCTAGATATTTGCGAACAGCGCGAAAAACGCCGCCACAAACGCGTGCTCGGCCTGCAACGCGAATTCTGGATCGCGTCCATGAAACAATCACGCGATGACTACCGTCGTCAGGTGTCCGTCGATTGCCCCAAACCGCAATTTCGCGCCAAGCCCCCTAAGCTTTAGGGGGCTCTGCCGTTGCGGCGATAAAGAGATAAGCCTAAATAACTTTGCCCTCTGGCAATGGTCGCCTTTTATCGAGGGAACGAACCTGTAACGCAGCGTCGTGAAGGGCTCCCCCCATATTGAACATTCGATCCATCAACGTCGTGACAAGTGCATTGGGCGATGCATTCGGCTGCGTTTCCAATAGACGATCACGGGCCAGTTCGATGTCATGTCCCCGGCACATTAGACCAAAGGCAACGGCGGCTGAGCGGCTGACCCCAGCGGTGCAGTGGATAACAAGTCGCGCAGAGTCTGGAAGACGGTCAACCCAGGCAACGATTGCCTCAAGGTCGGTTTCGGTAGGGGCACCCGATAACTCCGGGGACTCCACATCATCGAAACAAACCGAGAGGTGATTTTCTCGCAAGATTCGGTGCGGCGTCGGCATGCGGTCATTGGGATCAACAAGAGACAGCAGGTGTGTTGCCGCAAAGCGTTTCACGACCTTGCGCACCTGGTTCTTTCCACAAAATGTCAAATCCTCGAATGGCATAGTCACGCCTAGATTGCAGAAGCTCTGTTCTCTTAAAAATACACGGATCGCGATTCCAGGAAAGGCTTCTCGCGCTCGCCACCCATATTGGCGGAATGATCGCCGCGCCAGAGGCGCGACGATCAAATCAGCGGTATTGCGATCGCTCACGCGACGGCCTCGACAGCCGTGCTTGCTTGCAATCCTGAAAGGAAATCTGCGGCCCGCTGGGCATGGGCTGCTGCGGTGAAAATAGCCCGCTTGTTCTCTTTGAGGACCTTGAGCCAGGAAGCGATATAGGCGGCGTGACCTTCGCGAACCTCCGGCGTTAGGTCCAAGTCTGCGCAAAGAAAGGCGGCACCGAGCTCAGCGACCAGCTCTTCCATGGCATAGCCTTCATCGCCCCAGCGTTTGCGACCAAAATCCCGGTCCAGGCGCGTTTTGTGGCGCGTCCAGTGCGTCACCTCATGGGCAAGCGTGGCGTAGTAGCTCTCAGGATCAAGGAATGTCTCGAAGTATGGCATTTGCACGAAGTCCTGCATGACATTGTAGTACGCCCGGTTGCCGCCATGCCGGAGCGTTGCTTTCGTCGCCGTGAAATATGCATCGGCATGGTTGATGCGTTGCGGTGCATCGGTGCGCGGGGCAGGCTTGCTGTAATAGAGGTCAGGAAGGCCATCGATCTGCTCGACATTGAATACGGTGTATCCCTTCATGAAGGGAATTTCCTGAGCGACCGGATCGCCTTCGGGATTTTCTTCAACGCGTGTGATCGTATTGGCATAAACCACCAGTGAGCCCTTTTCACCCTTACGGACAGTTGCGCCAAGCTCTTTGGCTTGACGGAAGGTCATCCACATTGGCATGGCGTATCCCGCTTCCATTGCAGAGGCCCAAAGCATCAGGATGTTGATGCCGGAATAGGCTTGGCCATTATGGCGTAGTGGTCGGGTGATTTTTCCGACGGCGTTCTCTGCGCTCCAGGGTTTGATCCAAGGGCGGATGCCGTTTTCCAGTTCGGCGATGATCGTATTGGTGACGCAGGTGTAAACGTCCTGCCGGTTTGTGTTGTTGCGTGTCATGTTCCGTCTCCTTTCCAAGCGGGTTTCTCAAGACGCGGAAACGGAAAGCCGGACGGAAAAGGCGGACGGTCATGGCCAACTCGGTCATGCCGGAGTGCAACGAAGGCGTGAGTGGTGCGGGCAGGCCATTGACCGACCGGCGCGTGCGGCTAGAAGCAGCGTCTAAAACTTGAGAAAAGCCGCGAAAAGGAGCGGTGCTATCAGGGCACGAAAGACGAAACGAAGGACGCGGGTGCCCGTAGAAATGAGAATCGCTGGAAAGGAATAGCGTTCACCGGGACACGGCCCGAACATAAAACTCGCCACAAACTCGCCACAAGCCGAAACGGGCCAGACAAGAGAATGGCGGTTATCTGCGGGTTAGCGCGGACTAGGTTTTTGTGGCAAAAACGGCCCCGAAGGGCCTATTTCTTTCCGTAAGTATCTTCTAAGTGATTGATTTTATTGTGGCGATCCCGGCAGGACTCGAACCTGCAACATCCTGCTTAGAAGGCAGCATAAAAGTGTTACACAACAATATCTTGATGATCATCCGCCACAGATTTGCCACAAGAATTTCGGTCTATTCGCGCCAATAACCCAACTTTGGCTTCTTCGCTTTCTTCGGATCGCTCGATCAGGTGACCGTAAATATTGAGTGTGGTGGTGATATTACTGTGCCCCATCAGCTTCTGAATTCGCTTTAAATTGACACGCTGTTCAATCAACATCGAAGCGTAAAAATGCCGCAGGTCATAGGGCGAATATTTCGCCCTTTCGACCTTCTTTCCGTTCCGTTCAACTTCTTCAACGAGCCCTGCCTCAAAGCATACAGCCGCAAATCCCAATCTGCGCCAATTTGAAACCGCCTGCCAGCGACCTGTCGCCGTCGGAAACACAAGGTCGTAATCATTCTCGATCCCATGATTATCAGCGTAGTGGATGACCATGTCAGCGGTTTCCGGGCTGAGATTAATCCAACGCCAACCGGCTGGCGTTTTTGTGACGGAAATTTTGTGACCGGCGCGTTCTAATGCACGGTCGACCTTGACTTCCGTTCTAGTGACGTTTGCACGCGGCAAAGCAATATATTCGCCTGGCCGCATACCAGTGTCACAGGCAAGATGTAGCATCGGTCTGTAACGTTCCCAGGCCCGAGCAATTTGCCGGTTTTTCGAGTTTGCCAATCGATCCGCCGCCGAAAGGAGAGCATAGAAATCTTCGAGGGTCGGCGGAGTGACTGGCTGCTCATATCTTGAAGTTGACGAGATATTGATTCCAGAAGCTACGTTGGCGGAGACGTAGCCTCGCAACGCCATTTCACTAAGAACGGTATGAAAGTAGGTTAGCGATTTGCGCGCGAGGTAGCGGGAGGGGCAATTGTTAAGAAGCCAGGATCGAAACTCAACGATATCCGGTGGCAATAAATTCTGGAGGTCTTTTGGCCAAGGGTAAGCCTTCATAAACGAGGCAAAATACTGGTAACTTTTTAGCGTGAAATCAGTAACCGGTTCATTGCCGTCAGTGCCCTCCTTCTCACAAATATCGAGCCATTTATCAATGGCATCTGGCACGGTCATGCGGGAGGTGTGGGATAGGCTTGCGTGTTCTTTGATTCTACCACTCTCAAGAAATGCCCGCGCCTCTTTCAGCGTGTTGAAGGTCGCGTAGGCGTAGCCTGACTTTGTTGCCTTGCTGGGGTGTCGAACTTGATAAGTTGTTCCTTTTGCGCCTGTTCTCTTTCTAATATCTGCCATTCATTCACTTAATCATGGCCAGAATCACAGGGGCAATAGCCTCCAAAAAGTTATCCCAACCTTATTTTTTATTCATGTTATTGCACCCTTAGACATTGGATTTATTGAACTCATTTCTCATGTTTTTCTGAGCCTCCACCTGTCTTTGTATGTAGATTTTCGTGAGAGTGCCTTTATCAATTTTTAGCTTGCCGTCGATCGGATCGACGAAGAAGGGAAGCTTGCGGCGGCCATGCGCATCGGTTTCGGCGGCGCGTTTCATCTGGCGGGAGCTGAGTTCGACCCCCATCTCAGACAAGACTTCGCGGGCTTGGCGCAGGTCGATGAAGCAAAGCTGTCTCATCGGCCACACCTATAGCCCGAAGTCGATCGCAGCGCTCTTGTACGGTCCTTTGTTGTTCCAACCATCGACTGGATCGCCATTTCGATAGCGCGGTGTTACCGCATCGCCATATTCATCGACCGGCTGGTAATACAAATTGGCGTTCCGAATGTGCTTAATGCCTAATTCACGGAAGCGTTCGCGCTGCTCCAACATCGCCTGAAAAAATTCATCGATGGTATAAATACCTTGAAATTTAACCTTCATAATAACCTCTATATACTTTTTATATTACTATAGATTGTATTAAAAAATACTTAATAGAGGTCCTGAAACTGGCTGTGAGTAACGACTTATTGAAACATCACCTCTAAAAATGAAGGCTTAATTCCATAGGTGAATAAAATTTTCTGCAACCCAAAGCATTGCCTCTTCGGCAGGCTTGTCATTGATTCCCGTCTTGCCAAATTCGATGAGTGCCTCGCCATGCGCGCGCATCACGGAGAGCCACGTATCCGTAACCGCTTTGTGCTCCTAATGAGAGGCGTACTGGCCCGGCGCGAGGCTCGTCGTATGTTCGGCCAGAAATATCAGACGCGGACCAAGCCACTCTGCAAGACTGGCTTTTAGGGTGACGCAATCTTGACCGATTGGCGTACCCCAGGTCTGCGCATATTTCTCGTCGTGGCTCCCTTTGGTTTCGTCACTCATTCATTGCCTCCTGTTTCGGTCTGATGGTCGTTGTCAGATTGTTTCCTTTTTGAATCCTTAGCCATATCGGCACCCCCATCCTGATGACGCGGGCTATCATGGATGCTTACAAAAGAGGCATCCATGATAGCTGCTTCTGGTCAATCCGGGTCAACGGGATCAGCACACGTATCCGCCAACTGCTCTATCTCTTCCACACGCTTCCTATGCGCCCACGCTGGCAAATAAGGAGTTTCCTCGGTGTCCAACGCGTCAAGAATGGTGGATTTTACAAAGGACTCGATCATTTCATGCCCGGAGGAATATCCCGACTGCTTCGCCACTAGATCGGCGGCAGCATACTCGTGAGCGGTGAGCCTGATACCGACATCAACTCTATTCCAAGGATTGTAAGTCATCGCTTTGCTCCTTTCTTTGCTGTGTTGCCGAGAAGCGTAGCGACGCTGGAGACTATGATTCCTCGCGGATTCCTCGTGGGTATTGGGATGTGTGCTGTGGCGATACAGTGGCTTTGAAACGGAAAAAGAGCCGGAGCATTTATGCCCCGGCCCTTTCATTAGCGGTCTGATTGCCGTCGGTATTAGAACGGAATTTCCGGATCGATCTCATCGATCCAATCCTCTTCGCCATAGCGATGCTGAAACTCTCGTAATTCTTCTTCAGATAGAATCGGATCGAACTCTGTCTGGAGGCCGATGACCTCCTTCGCAACCAATATTTCAAGCCAGCTTTCAACGCTATTTACGTTATGTAACGCGGCTTCCGCCTGTAACGCATCGTACTCGTCCTGTTCCAGCTCAAATTCCAATTTGATTTTCCGCTTCATCGTTTTGGTCCTTTCTTTCTCGTCGTTCGTGACGATCAGGACCGTATCGGCGAACCGGTTTTTCAAACCTCGCGGCTTCCTCGTTGTCGCGAGCTCTCAACCGAACAGCTTTATGCGCTTTATTGGCGTGTCGAGAGGGAGCTACTTGAAAGCCCTACCGGCACCGAGGCGCGCCGCACGGCTCTGGCAAACCTTGAAAACATCGCCTTCGCGATAAGCCGTCTATACATCACGCCGTGTGGACCAAGATTTTAAATCTTGATCATTTCAGCCACGGGTCGGATTAGGTGGCAAATACCCCGAACCCGCACGCTAAACAAGACCATTCAATTCATTCTGTTGCGTACGCGCATAATCGAGCAATTTGTCGAGAATTTCTCGTACAGGAACATCTCTTCTAATCACAGCCTCAACTTCCTGCTGTCGGCCCTGAGCGTTCCGAACAGAAGCTGTGATTGTTCCGGCATCATCCATGCATTTTGCCAGGGCAACAAAGTCACCCATAAATCTACCGACCGCATTGCCAAGAGATGTCACGTTCTCCTCGAAATCACGTACCAACTTATGTCCTTCAGTGAAGTACTGCCACCAGCTTTGATCCGCCTGTAAATCGTTGATCGTACGATCCAGGTTAAATTTCTTTTTAAGAAATTTCTGCCGGAGGGATTCGAGCTCTTCAACAAGTTGGTTTGCTACTTTCAATGCCTCAGCTGGCATTTGGGCAAGCAGCTCGGAGAGACGCGGATCGCGGCCTTCGCCCTTTTGCTTATTCTCCCGAATAACTTGGATGAGCGTATTGAGAAGCGAAATCCCTGCGCCAGCAGTTTCAAATGCAATTTTTGCGTCAATGCCTGTAGCCATTTTTTGCCCCTTACATGCGAGTATAGAAAACGCCTAAGTCAACCACGAGCTGTAGTTTAAGGAGATGGCCTAATTGAGCAAGAATTGAAATTCTTTAGAGGTCGCGGCCCAGACTTTAATTCTGCGTCCGCTTCAGCGGCTGCCAGCATGTCGATGAAGCTAGATGACAAATCAAACATACGTGCGGCCTCAGACAATCGATACTCTACACCAACCAGATAATAGGGTTCGAGGGGATCGCCCCCCGCCTCGATCAACATTCTTGCGATGACCTCCGCGTTCCGAAAAACGGCGGCACCCAAATAAGTCTGATCTCCAGACCATCCATTCGGGTCCACTCCTTTGTCGAGAAGTTTACGGACCTTATCCCCATCTTTCCAAAATATTGCGGCTCTCATCTCTTGAGCCCGACTTTTCTTTACCTTGTTAAAAATCCATTTAATCATTCCTCAACAATAATCATCCGATGATATTTCTCCAGTTTTTCGCAGAAATTGGCGAGTATTTGCTGTGGATAACTTCAACAAGCAATCTAACAAAAGCTGCTTCGTACGGCGTCATCCGTCACCCTCACTAGGGCGAGGGGTGACGGTGCGCCGGGCGCGGCAGCAATTCCCTGCTTTGGGGGCTGATGCCCTGAACCCTCGTTTCGGCGAGGAAGCCACGAGGAAATCTACTCGAGGGCCAGCCTAGTTTTGCCTCAAGTTTTGAGACATGAGGCAACGGACGATGACCCGGCAAACACAAAATCGAGATCAAGCGAGCGGCAATAGGGCCGCAGGGGGACAGAACAAGTCCTGCCCTGCTTCGCTCGACCCGCATTTGGTTGCCCTCGTTAAATTTCTTGCCCGGAGCGCGGCGGAGCGCAATTATAAGGATATTCAAAGGCAGTCAGTTGAACGGACAAATTCCGCCCAGGACAATATCCAGGGTGATGCGGGAGCGGATTCATGACTCAGGTCGCCATTTACGCCAGATACTCAACCGATATGCAGCGCGATGCATCGATCGAAGATCAAATCCGCATCTGTGAGGAACGCGCTACTAAGGAAGGATGGCAGGTCCACAACCGCTATACAGATCATGGTCAGTCCGGTGCGACGCTATTGCGTCCCGGCGTACAAATGCTGTTGTCTGATGCATTGGATGGCAAGTTTTCCGTTATTATCGCAGAAGCTCTCGACCGCTTATCGCGTGATCAAGCCGATATTGCCGGTATTTATAAGCGTCTGACTTTTGCGGGCGTGAAGATCCTCACCCTCACCGAAGGTGAGGTGAACGATCTTCATATCGGCCTCAAAGGCACCATGAATGCCCTCTTTTTGAAAGACCTTGCCGATAAGACTCGGCGCGGATTACGCGGGCGCGTTGAGGCAGGCAAGTCAGGCGGCGGGAATGCCTACGGCTACGATGTTGTTCGCAAGTTCACAGAAGCGGGCGAAGCCATTCGTGGCGACCGAACTATAAACGAAGCCGCTGCTGCGATCGTAAATCGTATCTTCGAAGAGTACGCGAATGGGGAGTCCCCTCGCGCGATCGCCAAACGTCTGAACGCCGAGAAGATTGCCGGTCCTTCCGGGAAGGCTTGGGGACCGTCCACCATTCACGGCAATCGTCAACGTGGCACCGGCATTCTCAATAATGAGCTTTATATCGGGCGGCTGGTCTGGAACCGGCTTCGCTATATCAAGGACCCCGAGACCGGTAAAAGGGTCTCGCGCCTGAATGATGAGGCTGATTGGGTTACCAAGGACGTGCCTGAGATGCGTATCGTCGATCAGAAATTGTGGGACCGGGTTAAGGCTCGGCAGGGTGATTTAAAAGCCAGCACGCGCGCCGCATCGAACCAGAGTAAAGGCGAAGCCGGGTATTGGGATCGGCGTCGGCCCCGTTATCTGTTTTCCGGTCTCATCAAGTGTGGCGCCTGCGGTGGCGGCATGGTCAATCTCAATGCCCACCGTGTTGGCTGTTCATCAGCGCGGAATAAAGGAACCTGTGATAATACGCGCACGCTCAAGCGTGATGACGTTGAAGCCACAATTCTGGGCAGCCTAAAAGCTCACTTGATGGAGCCTGAACTCTTCGCCGTTTTCTGCGAGGAATATACTCGCCATTTGAACAGGCTGCGCATTGAGCACAATGCGGCCCATTCAGGCATGGAAGCCCGTCTTGCGAAAGTTGACCGCGATCTCGATAAACTTGTCGAGGCGATTTGCCAGGGCATTCCAGCTTCCAAAGTCAAAGACAAGATGTGGGACCTGGAAAATGAGAAAACCGAACTCCAAGCCACTCTGGCCGAGAGCCAGGAGGAGCCAGTTCTCATTCACCCCAACATGTCGGAGACTTATCGCAGTCAGGTCGCAGCTCTGCACCAAGCCCTGAATGACAATGACCGACGCGCGGAAGCCGTTGAGGTGATCCGCTCGCTCGTAGAAAAGATTGTCCTCACTCCGGCAACGATCGACGGCAAGGATACCCTCGCCATAGACCTGCATGGCCATCTGGCAGGTATCCTTAGCCTGTCCGCACAAACAAAAAAGCCGCTCACTGAGAGCGACTTTTCTGTGACGTCTACAAAATTGGTTGCGGGAGGGGGATTTGAATTTAATAGACCCGACAGTGGTGAAACTACCGGGTCTACAAAATTGGTTGCGGGGGGGCGCAACTCACGATTTTTGCAACTGCAGGAGTGCACGGTCCCGAAGCTTGTGGCGTAGAGGAGGGCCAGCACTTAGTGCGATAGCATATTTCAGACTGGTCTAAGCTACTTCG
>Ga0222651_1000753_pt1 | contig 18256 bp, 16 predicted proteins | sample AntAcemetagen369_FD_179855 | JGI IMG/M metagenome (GOLD analysis project Ga0222651, IMG submission 179855) | Saline water microbial communities from Ace Lake, Antarctica - #369 | ecosystem: Environmental > Aquatic > Non-marine Saline and Alkaline > Saline | place: Antarctica: Ace Lake...
AACACCAGCTAGTATTCTGCCACAATGCTCACATACTATGATTTTCTTTCTTTCTCTAATTTCAGCTTGTCTCTGAGGAGGGACTATATTAAAACAACCTCCACAGGCATCTCGCTTAACCAAAACAACTGCCAAACCATTTTTAGCATTGGTTCTGATTTTATCATAAGATTTGATCAACCGGGCATCTACCTTTTTAGCAGCTTTTTCCATGTCATTCTTAAGCTTCTTCTCTTCATTTTCACTTTCAGAGACGATGGTATCAAGTTCACCTTTCTTTTGGTCCAGATCCTTTTGTCTGTCCTTTAAGATTTCATTAAGGGCTTCGATATCTATTTGCTTGCTTTCAATTCTTACCTGAGTTTCGGTAATTTTCTTTTTAGAAACCTGGATTTCGAGATCTTGCAATTCCAATTCCTTGGTAATTGCATCATACTCCCTGTTATTCCTAACATTCATTTGCTGATCCTGGTATTTTTTGATCAGCTTTTCGGAATTTTTTATGGCATCTTTGTACTTTTTAATTTCGTCCTCCATCGAGGATATATCAGCATTAAATTTGCTTAGTCGGGTTTCGTATCCTATTATCTCATCTTCCAAATCCTGGACTTCCTCAGGAAGTGCTCCCCTCACCTTAAATATTGCGTCAAGACGGGAATCGATATTTTGTAAGTTGAGAATTGCTTCTAATTTTTGTGCGACTGGACTTTCCATGTACTATAGGTAACTTATAGGATTTGTAATTACATTTGTCAAATAGGTTGCAATACTACTAAATTTTCGTGACAATATGTCTTTTAATAGTTCTTTTGTGTAAATTTCGCTCTCATAGTGGCCTATGTCCGCCAATAGGATATTTTTTTCAGCATCAAAGAACTCGTGATACTTGATGTCAGCTGTCACAAAAACGTCGGCTCCAGCTCTTTTGGCATGACTCAGAAGAAAAACCCCCGCCCCTCCGCAGATGGCAATTTTGCTTACTTTTTTATTCGAAATAGCCGTATGCTTAATTACCTTTAGTTCCATCGATGACTTCAAATGAAGCAGAAAATCCTTGCCCGACAGTGGTTCCGGCAATGCGCCTACCATGCCTGACCCTACCTCTTGGTTTTTGTTTTCCAGAATTTGTAAGTAATAGGCCACTTCTTCGTAAGGATGTGCAGTTTTTAAAGTATTGATGATTTTATCTTCCAGATGACTAGGGAATATCAACTCCACTCGGGTTTCCTCTATGGAGGATAGTTCTCCCTTTTTTCCAAGTGTTGGCTGAGCTTCTTCCTTCGGTAAAAAACTTCCCGTTCCTTCAGACTTAAAACTGCAATTGGAATAATTCCCTATGTTTCCAGCACCAGCAGCATATAATTCTTCCAACACCTCTTCAACGTTTCTTTTGGGAATGAAGGTGGTAAGCATAGAAATAACACCTTTTTTGGGCGCAAGGATTTGAGGATTTAATAAACCTATTTTTTCGGCGATTTTATGATTGACCCCCTGGCTAACAGCATCCAGGTTAGTATGTATGGCATAGATGGCAATGTCGTTTTTGATAGCGGCTATTACCGTACGTTCTATATAATTTTTACCTGTTAAATGCTTGAGGCCTGTGAAAATAATGGGATGGTGGGCTACAATAAGATTGCATTTTTTTTCTATGGCCTCTTGTACAACTTCCTCCGTTACATCGAGTGAACAAACGACACCATTTACCACGGCCAAGGGGTTGCCTACAATTAACCCTGCATTGTCATAACTTTCCTGATAGGCCGTTGGCGCTAGGTTTTCCAGATAAGATATGATATCCTTAATCAAATAAACCATATATTTGCTTTCGTTTTACTCCCAAAACTACAAAAAAAACACCAATGCGTTTTGTTGATTTTTTACTGTTTCCATTTGCCCTTATCTACGATGGGATCACTGCATTGAGAAACAGGATGTTTGAGGCAGGACTTAAAAAAAGTCAACCTTTTGAGGTGCCTACTATTGTTGTAGGGAATTTGGCAGTAGGAGGGACTGGAAAAACTCCTTTCGTTGAGTTTTTGATAAATCATCTTTCTTCGGCATTCAATTTGGCTATATTAAGTAGAGGCTATGGAAGAAAAACCAATGGATACAGATTGGCTCAGGGAGATAGTTCTCCTACTGAAATTGGTGATGAGCCTTTCCAGCTCTATTCAAAGTTTAAAGATAAAGTGAGTGTGGCAGTAGGAGAGGAAAGGATTCTTGCCATCCCCATGATTCTGGCAGAAAAGCCAGGAGTGGAAGCAATTATACTCGACGATGCATTCCAACACAGGTACCTTTTAGCTGACCTCAATATTTTATTGACAACCTACAAAAGCCCATTCTTCAATGATTATCTTTTGCCGTTGGGTAGATTGAGAGAAGGAAGAAATAATGTGAACAGGGCAGATATGATAGTGGTTACTAAATGTCCTGATGATTTGAACCAGAAAGAAAAAGATAGCTTCAAAGAGCAGATCTCAGCCTACCTCCAAACAGAAAAACCCATCTATTTTGCGGGCCTTAAATATGGACTGCCTTACCCGTTAAATTCGAAATTTCCCAACCCTGGCAATAAATTTATTTTGGTTACAGGTATAGTAGATCCAGAACCGATACGTTTAAAATTAGAAGCCATGCAAAAAGTGGTGCTGGATACATTGACTTTTCCTGACCATCATTGTTACACGCCAAAAGATATGGGGCGAATTAGCGATCTTTACAAAAAACATTCGGCAAAAAATGTATGCATTTTGACGACTGAGAAAGATGCTGTAAAATTGAAAGATAATAAATTGTTGGAATTGATAAAAAATATTCCGGTTTTTGTCTTGCCTGTGGAAATAGATATGGAGCAAATAGAAGAAGAACAGCTTTTAAAAAGTATTAAAAGTATGATTATTAACAAAAATGCTGATAGTGAAATTTAATCTGAGAATTTTCTTCGTGCTGTTAGCAATAACTATTGTATTGATGGCCCCTTCTTTGGCCCAGCAGCAAAGACCTAATGCACCTCCTTCAGATGAAGAGAAAGGGAATAATGCCATGAAAAAAGGCTTGCTTGACGATTCCACCAAGATGGTTTATGGGCCCAAAACCTCGCTCTATTATTACGAAAACTTCCTTAAGAATAATAAGTTCAAGAAATTGGAATTGGATACTTCTCTTAACGGTTTCCATAATTATGAGGCAGTAGCCAATACTTGGTACAAATACCAGGATCTTGGCAATCTAGGAACAGCAGCTAGGCCTGTTTTTTATGAAGTTCCTATTCAAATTGGAAGAACTTCAGGTTTTCATTCCTATGACATTTACCACAATTCCCCCGACAGTATCCGGTATTACAATACTAAATCTCCATATACAAAAATTGAGGCATTTTTTGGCGGAGGAAATCGAAATAAATTGGATATTGGCTTTGCCAGAAACATCACTCCAAATTGGAATGTAGGAATAGGCTACCATACCATTAGGGGAAGAAAAACCCTCAATCCCACCAAAAGAGATGACAATAATGTGGTGAATGATTCTTATGAAATACATTCTAACTATAAGTCTGAAAATGGCAAGTATTTTTTGCTAGGAACCATTACCAGGATGAAGCACAATGTCAAAGAACAAGGAGGGATTATTCCCCCCGAGGTAGATTCCACTTCCCTATACTTCACCTATGAGGATTCGAAAGTGTGGCTGAGAAATTCTAAAGCAGTCGACTTAAGGCAGAATTACCACCTTTACCAGGAATACGAAATATTAAAGGGCTGGCAAGCCTATCATGTCTTTGATAAAAAGAAACAAGCCGTTACCTTCTTTTCTAGATTGGGAACTACAGATTCCACCTATTTTAATAATAACCGGTTCAATTCAGAAAATGAAGACAGTGATTTCAGTAAAGAGGATACAACCAACAATCACAATCATTTTTCTGAATGGAAGAATGAAGTAGGATTTAAAGGGGATATTGGGCCTGTATATTACAATGCATTTATAAAATTAAGGACTGGGCGAATGGCAAGTCGTTTTTTTACGGCCAACAACTCCTTTACTGAACTGTCTCTTGGTGGAGCCCTCCGGGGAGAAATTAATGAAAATTGGATTTTTGAAGCAGAGGGAGAATACCTCATCCCAGATGGTTATCGAATAAAAGGGTTGTTTATTTCCCCATTTTTGGATGTAAGTTATACCAAAGCACTTTACAAGCCGAATATGTTGCAGCAGCAATATAGTGGCAATCATTATAGGTGGAGCAATGATTTTTCCAGTACGGGTGTAGACCAAATTAAAGGTACAATCAAAGGCGACTTTAAGAATTTCAAGATTAGGCCTAACTTAACGATCAACAGGATTAACAATTACATATTTTACAATGAAGAGGTGGTACCAGAACAGGTTTCATCTGAAGCCTTTATGGTAATTCCTGGCTTGGAATCCCATTTGGTTTTTGCGGGTAAGTTTCACTGGCAATCCGAAGCCTATTATACTTTGATAACTGGAGGCGCTGCAGATAAATTTCGAATTCCAGAACTTTTTGTAAACACGAGATTTTTCTTTGATGGGCCTTTATTTGACGATCATGTGTATGTTCAATTGGGTATAGAAGGCAGGTATCGAAGCGATAATTATGCACCGGCGTATATGCCTTCTACCCAGCAATTTTACCTGCAAAATGATTTCAATGTTTATGCTTATCCTGTAGTTGATGCATTTCTTAATTTCCGGATCAGTAGAACAAGGGTATTGTTTAGGTACAATCATTTGAATTCTGGACAAATGTCCCAAGATGGCTATTTTATTACTCCGGGTTATACAGGTTTAAAAGGCATGTTGGACGTTGGGATAAGTTGGTATTTCTTTGATTAATAATAAAAATGAGCTGGCAGGAGTCGACAAAAAATAAAATGTTGCGGTTGGAATTACCCACTGACCCACGATGGGTGGATATAGCGAGTATGAGCTTGGAAGGTATTTTAGTGGATCATGCTTATTGCGAACAGAAGGCAGCTTCCTCCTGCATTTCCCTAATTATTAAATACCCGGAATTTGACCAGATGGTAGAAGTGCTTACTCCGGTGGTTGCAGAAGAATGGCAGCATTTCGATGCCGTGATGCAGCAAATAAGAAAGCGAGGATATAAGTTTGGTTTTCCGAGAAAGGACAATTATGTCATCCAGCTTCAGTCTTTTGTAAAGAAAGGAGGCAGCCGAAAGGACCAGCTTTCAGAGTTATTATTAATGAATGCCCTCATTGAGGCCAGGTCTTGTGAACGTTTCAAGTTATTATGGAAAGGCCTTGAAGACAAAGAATTGAGCGATTTTTACCATGAACTTATGATTTCCGAAGCTGGTCACTATGTGAATTTTATCCAGCTAGCAAAAAGTTATCAGGATCCGGCAAAGGTGGAATTACGCTGGCAAGAATGGTTGACGCATGAAAAACAAGTGTTGAAAGACCTGGAGATCAGAGGAGACAGAATGCATTAACGTCAAACTTAAAATGGTACTACCAATTATAATTACTTTCTGCAAGTTCTTCAAAGGCAATCAAGGTTGTTTTGGTGTTATAGCAGCCGTACAATGTCTCGTTCTCTCTCGGTTAGGGTTTCTTAGGATTGCTCCAAGCCTGAGATTTCTATTGTGTTAAAAACAATTAAAAATCTTTAATTCCTTTTTATGAAGGGTATTTTTGGTTAATATTAACGATAAAGACAGGAATAAAATTAATTATTGGCCACTTACGGACAATCTATGAATCTGCTCGAAAATATTAGGGAAGCCTTTAGATCTGTAAAATCAAATCTTCTCAAGACCATTCTAACTGGTCTGATTATAGCAATTGGTATAACTTCCCTTGTGGGAATGCTTACCGCCATTGATGCAATTAAGGCTCAAATTGAAGAAAGCCTTTCTGGCTTTGGTGCCAACAACTTTGATGTTAGGAGTAAAGGTTTTTCCGGAGGCAGAGCTACCTCTTCAGGAATCGCACCCAAAAATTACCCAAAAATTACCTTTAGAGAAGCCTCTGAATTCAAGGAAAAATACAATAAGAGAGGTGTTTCCACAATTACTACTAACGTTTCAGGATCGGCAGAGGTTAAAAAAGCCTCAAAGAAAACCAATCCCAATAGTCGGGTTATCGGAGGAGATGAGAATTATTTTTTAATAAAGGGAGTATCAATAGAGAAAGGAAGAAGTTTTAGTAATGTAGAGATTGAATATGGGAACAATGTATGTGTTATAGGAACCGAAATTCAAAAGACCCTTTTTGAAGATGTGGAAAACCCCCTAAACCAATACATTTCATTTTATGGGAAGCGATACACCATCGTTGGAATTATGGAAAAGCAAGGCGGAGTCGGAGGTGATTCTGGTGCAGACCGGGCCATAATCATCCCCATACTGAATGCTAGAAATCTTGATAAACGGGGTAGTTTTAGGTATACCATTACCATAGCAGGACAGGACCCATTAAAGTTACAATACGAAATGGGCCAGGCAATAGGCATTATGCGGGCTGTTCGTCAAGATGGTGTTCGCATGGAGGATTCATTTGAGGTAGTAAAGTCCGAGACCCTTGGAGAAAGCCTTGAAGAAATTGCCGGATATTTAAGGATTGGGGGGGTTGGAATAGGTTTTATAACCCTTTTGGGTGCAGCAATTGGGTTAATGAATATTATGTTGGTATCTGTAACAGAAAGAACCAGAGAAATTGGCATCAGAAAAGCAATGGGTGCCACGCCACTGCGTATTCGACAACAATTCTTAATAGAAGCAATAGTAATATGCGTTATGGGAGGAATTCTTGGCGTAATTATGGGGATAGTAATAGGTAATATTGTAGGCAATACAGTAGGGCCGGGCGGATTTCTGATTCCCTGGGTTTGGATAATTTTTTCACTTGTTGTCTGTATTTTGGTGGGTTTATTTTCTGGCCTTTTGCCTGCCTACAAAGCCAGTAAGCTTGACCCTATAGAATCACTCCGTTACGAATAAAGGATTTAAAATGAGTAATAATACGTTTGACGCCATTGTTATTGGTTCAGGGATTAGTGGAGGATGGGCCGCAAAGGAGTTGTGCGAGAAAGGTTTAAAAACGCTCGTGCTGGAAAGGGGAAGAAATGTAACGCACAAGGTGGATTACCCTACGATGCATACACCACCCTGGGAATTCCCCTTAAGGGGTCAAATTCCTCTTGAGGTAAAGAAAGAAAACCCTATTGTTTCGAGATGTTATGCATTTAAAGATGATGCAGATCATTTCTTTGTAAAGGACAAGGAGCATCCCTATATCCAAGATAAGCCATTTGATTGGATTCGTGGCTATCAGGTAGGGGGCAAATCCTTACTATGGGCAAGGCAGGTGCAACGATGGAGTAAATATGATTTTGAAGGTCCAGTAAGAGATGGGTTTGCTGTAGATTGGCCTATACGCTATGAGGACATTGCGCCTTGGTACAGTTATGTGGAGCGATTTATTGGCGTCAGTGGAAACAAAGATGGGTTGGAAACCTTGCCTGACGGCGAGTTTTTACCTGCATGGGAAATGAACAAGGTGGAAAAATCCATTCAGCAAAAAGTAAATGCAGCCTATCCAGATAGAAATTTTGTAATAGGCAGATGTGCCCATCTTACCAAACCTGCAGCCCATCACATGGCTCAGGGACGAGGGCAATGTATGGCAAGAAGCATGTGCCAAAGGGGCTGTCCGTTTGGTGCCTATTTCAGTTCGAATTCATCTACTTTACCCGCCGCAGAGGCTACAGGGAACCTTACGATTCGACCGCATTCAGTGGTTCATTCGCTTATATATAACGAAGCGAAGGGTAAAGTGACAGGTGTACAAGTGGTGGATGGAGAGACCATGGAAAATGCTGAATTTTACGCCAAAGTGATTTTTGTCAATGCTTCTACCTTAAACTCAAACCTCATTTTGCTAAACTCTAAGTCCAAACGATTCCCTGAAGGATTGGGAAATGACAATGGTTTGCTGGGGACCCATATAGCTTTTCACAATTACAGGGGTTCATTGTCTGCGAAAATGGATGGTTTTCTTGAGGATTATTATTATGGAAGGAGGCCTACATCCATCATGATGCCTAATTTTAGAAACGTGAAAAAACAGGAAATGAATTTTCTCAGAGGGTACATGACCTTTTATTCAGCCGCAAGGGCCGGATGGGGAAATGCCAGAAATTCAGATTTTGGACCAGATTTTAAAGAGGCCAACTCAGAAGTTGGCCCTTGGGGAGTCTTTATGATGATGCAGGGGGAAACCATTCCAAAACTTGAAAATAGGGTTTATTTGGATGAAAAATTAATAGATAAATGGGGTATGCCGCAACTAAGAGTAGATGTAGGTTATGACGAAAACGACGAAAAGATACTAAAAGACTTTTTGAATCAAGGGGCGGAAATGCTAGAAAAGGCAGGTTGTAAGGATATCAGACAAAATGATAGTGGACAGGCGCCAGGCTTGGACATCCATGAAATGGGGGGAGTAAGAATGGGTAAAGACCCTAAAACCTCCCTTTTGGGCAGACACCACCAAATGCATGCTTGCCCAAATGTATATGTAACGGATGGGTCTTCTATGACCTCCACAGGTACCCAAAATCCTAGTCTTACTTATATGGCTTTTACTGCAAGGGCTGTGGATCATGCTGTTAAAGCACTGAAAAGAAAAGAATTGTAGTTTATCTGTCAATATCAAATTGCTTGACTCCGAACAAGCCCTTTCAAATCAATAACCATAGGATAGAAGACAGGGAAGCACTTCACTTAATCAACACCGAGGCTGAATTCAATGAGCTTATTGGATGCGAATACTTGGATGGTTATATAGATTATGAATTGAATTCATTGTTAATCGCAAGGTTTGCTTCCTACTCATGTGGGAAATTGGCTCCCCAAAGACTCCGACCCAGATGTAACAGAACGGAGCTGGAAGTTGAAATCCAGCCTATCAACTATCATGCAATCAACACAATAACATTTGGGGCAGTCCTCCCAAAGGGGCTTGAAAACGAAAAATTCAGGCTAAACCTAAGGAAAGTTAATGAAAAAATTCTACTGCAAATTATCTTCATTTTACATTTTAAAACCGATTTTAAGGGTTAACATTTAGCTGAGAAATAACGAGTTGGTTGGAATTCGAAGACGTGGGAAAGGTAAAGTTAAGTAGCGAGTATGAGAAGGAATTTGATCCCAAGGGCTGTACTTCACACCCATTCTTCTGCCCAATCTAAGTGCCAGACTGGGGGCAGGATAATTCAATTTATTTTTTATCTCAGAGAAAAATATATTAATAATTATTAATCAGACTTTTATTAGAAAAAAATAGGTAAAGGTTTGGTCAATATTTTCCTTTTTTTAAGTCCTTATTTATAATATTTCTAAACAATTGTAATTAAATACCAGTTTTGAATATTAACGTCCAAATAAATTATGTCAAACTACCTAAAAGTTTTTCTCGCGGCCTCTTTGATGGCTTTTTGTTCTGGGGTATTTGCCCAACAGAGTGCAAAAATCAATGAACTCCTTCAGTTGGGCCCAAAGGGTTACAAAGCAGACCGTACGAATGCCTATGAAGACCCTTACTACGGTCTGAAATATTTGATCTATGGAAAATCGATTTGCCGATGGTGCCAGCGTAAAGCCAAGACAGACACCTGAAGATTTGAAAGCATTTGAAGCAGGTCAGAAGCCTTTTGCTACTATTGTGGGCTGCTCTGACAGTTGCGTACCCAATGAAATTATTTTTGACCAGGGAGTGGGCGATTTGTTTATCACCCGAACTGCCGGTCAAGTGATGGCTCAGGCCTCTTACGGTACCATCGAATACGGTACTGAGGTTTTAAAAAGTCGTTTGATAGTAGTTCTGGCCCATCAGTCCTGCGGGGCAGTAGGTGCTGCGATGCAATTATCAGCCAACCCTCCGGGACACGTAGTCACCTTGATAAATGCGATCAAGCCAGCATCTATATTAGCAAAAGCCAAAGGGCTTCCCGAAAATGAAACGCTGGATCTTGCGATCAAAGAAAATGTGATAGAGCAAGTGAACCTTCTAAAGAACCTAGAACCAGTTCTCAGCCGAAGAGCAGCATCCGGAGAAGTGATCATCGTGGGAGCAGTCTACAATCTTGATAGTGGGACTGTTGAATTTATCGAAGAGACCATCACCTCCCTACCTAAGTTTACCAAGTAAATTTTCCTACATCTTTTTGAAAAAAGACCGAATTCCGGTCTGTTTTTTTTAAATTTATACCGCATGAAAAAATTTGGCATACTACTTCTTTCTTTTATAATAGGGTCTCCGGTTCTCCAGGCACAAGGCCCTGTAGATGAGGATCAATTGGGTGCTTGGTACATGTATTTTTATCAGAAGAGATTTAGCGACAGCCAGTTTGGCGTTCAGGGCGATTTCCAATATCGGGCATGGAACCTGGCCTCAGACCGGGAACAGTTACTCTTGAGATCGGGCTTTACTTACAGGCCTAAGTCCGAAGATATTCTGTTTACGCTTGGATACGCTTATATTGGCACCGGTGCCCCTGGAGACTCAAACGAGAATGTTTCTGAAAATAGAATCTATCAGGAAGCCCTAATTCCTCAAAAAGTGGCTGGACGATTTTTGTTCACACATCGATTCAGATATGAGCAACGTTTTGTCAATGGTCAGGACTTTCGAACCAGGTTTCGATACAATGTATTTTTGAATGTGGTACTGAATAAAGAAGCCTTGGAAAAAGGAGCAATATATCTCGCACTTTATAATGAAATTTTTATCAATGGTGAAGACGAAATAGGTGATGGAAGAAGTGTTGAGCTATTTGACAGAAATAGAATTTACCTCGGCATGGGCTACACCTTGAGTAACAGTTCCAGGGTTCAATTGGGTTGGATGAAGCAGACCACTGCAAATTGGAGCAAAGGGCAATTGCAATTCAGTCTGCACCAGAATTTCTAGCTACAAACAAGGCAGATGTTCCAGTATCCTCTACAGGACTTAGCTGATTGCCATCAAGATAATCATAATCCAGAACATCTATTCCGGAATTGGACTACTAACTGGTAAGCACCAAAATATTACCATTTGGGTCAAAACTGATCCCGCTGACATTGAAATGGTTCAATCGTCAGGAACTGTTGTAAGTGGCAGTAAGCCATCTCTTGGCAGGGTCATAGGTGTATCGGTAGTCTTACTGATTGGTGTTATTTCCCTATATCCAATCCATGGTGAAAGCTAAAAAGAAAGGCATTCCATTGCCCAAAGCCCACTTTGGTGCTATAGAGAATCCGATACAAATGATGGAAGATGACCATAAAGCAGAAGGCGCTAGGTATGCCAAGATTTCAAAACTGACCCAAGCCTATGCTATTCCAGATGATGCCTGTACCACCTATCGAGTTACTTACCAAATGTTGGAAGAATTTGAAAATGATCTTCATACCCATATCCATTTAGAAAATAATATCCTTTTCCCGATGGCAAAGTCGATGTTCATTAAATTAACTGCTTGATTTAATAAAGGTACCCTCGAACCTTATTCGTGGGTGCCTTTATTTGCTGGGTAAAGAGGTTTTTTTAAACCCAGTTTCAAAGACAAGTGGGAGCATCAGTTGTTAACTAACTAGTCCCTTGATTTTAAGGCTCTTGATACTTTTTTGGGTAACAATACGGCTAAAGTAAAGCTGTTTTTATTTTCTTGGGATTGCCTATGAGGTTATTATAGTTTTACCTTCTGAGGCTGATAGGTAGCCAGCAATCCGATTTTAATTTTAGTTCCAAACAACTTTTTGAATTGAGACAACTGAGTAGCTAAGTAATTTCTTATTTTTTCTAAAATGTAATGTTTTAAAGTGAATTTCCTCCGTTTAGCTATTTTCCTATGTGTTTTTAATTTTTTGTTTTTAGATTTAGGACAGCACAGTTGAAGAAAATATGGATAAGGGTCAAAAAATCCTAGTGGTAGGTAGCGCAAATACAGACATGGTGATAAGAGTGGATGAGTTTCCTTCACCTGGTCAAACATTATTGGGGCATAGTTTTCTTTTGAATCCCGGGGGCAAGGGAGCCAATCAGGCGGTTGCCGCAGCTAGACTTGGCGGGCAGGTAGCCATGATAGCCAGGCTTGGGAATGATCTTTTTGGCAATCAAACTATTGAAAATTTCAGGGAAGAAGGGCTCAATGTAGATGGCGTAGTACTTGATAATAAATTGCCCTCTGGTGTCGCTCAGATAGTTGTGGACAAGTCAGGGGAAAACACCATAGTGGTGGCTGGGGGTGCCAATTTAGCCTTGAATACCACACAGATCAATAAAAATTATAGTTTATTAAAGGAATCTGAAATTATACTCCTTCAGTTGGAGATTCCATTAGAAACTGTTTTATATGTGGCGAAAAAGGGGACTAGTTTGGGTAAGAAAGTAATATTAAACCCAGCACCAGCTAGTAAATTGCCCAATGAACTGTATTCGAATATTTATGCCATTACACCCAATGAAACTGAAACTAAATTTTTGACAGGAATAAAAATTACAGGAGAAGAGAGTGGACAACATGCTGCGAATTATTTCCACGACAAAGGAGTAAAAGTGGTGGTCATCACTTTAGGCGCGGCGGGTGCATTCCTGTCCACAGCGAATTATGCTGGAACCCTCCCTGCATTAGAAGTAGAGGCAGTGGACACAACTGCCGCTGGAGATACTTTCAACGGGGCTTTGGCCGCGGCCTTGTCCAAAGGTATGGATTGGCAAGAAGCAGTCAGCTTCGCAAATAAAGCCGCTGCTTTATCGGTGACCAAGCAAGGGGCTCAGGCTTCTGTTCCATTTTTAAAAGATATCCAAGATTGATCCCCTAAATTTATAATTATTATTATATTTAATCCTAAACACCGCATGAAAAATCTTTTAGCCGCTTTATTAATATTAATGGGCATGACAGTGCTTCTGACCAGTTGCCAAAAAAAACAATCGGATTCAGGAAAGCACCGGATTTTATTGGATACAGATGCCAATAATGAATTGGATGACCAACATGCGATGGCTTATTTATTCTTTAATGGAGATGTTTTTGACGTAGTTGGCCTAACGGTAAATACCACCAAAAATGGAGGTAATATAGAAGGGCATTATCAGGAAGCCAAAAGGGTAATGGAGCTTTGCAACGTATATGAAAGCATGCCCCTCTTCAAAGGGGCAGATGCTTCTTTTGAAGACATCAGAACCAACTTGGATAAACCCAATTTTGATGGTGCTGAGGCAGTGAATTTCATCATTGAAGAAGCGCATAAAAAAGCAGATGAGAAACTGATCCTCTTGCCTGTGGGCAAATTAACCAATATAGCCCTGGCTTTAGAGAAAGATCCATCTATTGCGAGTAAAGTGAGGATTGTATGGTTGGGTTCTAATTATCCATATGCTGGAGAATACAATCAAAACAATGATGAGGCTTCATTAAATTACATTTTAAATGTGGATGTTCCTTTTGAAATCGTCTTGGTAAGAGGCGGTAAACTGACAGGTACCGCTGCGGTCTCCTCCAACAGGGCTGAAATCAATAGTACAATGCCGGGTAAAGGACCTTTGGCTAACAAATCAGTAATTGGTAGACATGGAAATTCCTTTGATCGTTTTGGAGACTATTCTGTGAGTCTGTACAATAATATACATACCTATGATGAGGCAGGAACCCGACCATTGTTTGACATGGCGGCGGTTGCAATTGTAAAAGACCCTACCTGGGCTGAGATGAAAGAAATTCCAGCTCCTTTGTTGGTAAATGGAGAATGGGAGGAAAGGCCTGATAACCCAAGGAAGGTCATTATTTGGGAAAACTTTAACAAGGAAGCCATCATGGGAGACTTTTTTGATAGAATGGAAAACTATGTGCTTGTTACTCCTTGATTCTTATTAAATAGTATCAAATTACCTTTGTCAATACACTTTCAATTGTTAAATAATGCGAAGCCATTAATATTGAATTTGAGTTGATTTTGTCTACAAATTAAAATAAACCCAACACTTACCTGATGTATATAATCAACGATTATCCCTTGGCCGTCTTCTTTTGTTTTATCACCATGTTGTGTTGGGGCTCCTGGGCCAATACACAAAAATTAGCCGAAGGCAATTGGAGATTTGAATTGTTTTATTGGGATTATGTGTTGGGCATAGTTTTGCTTTCTCTAGTATTTGGATTTACGCTAGGGAGTATAGGCGAAGGAGGAAGGCCATTTCTTGAAGACTTAAGCCAGGCAGATCTTTCAAGTTTTTGGAATGCACTGGCTGGTGGTGTGGTTTTTAACCTGGCCAATATTTTGATTGTCGCAGCCATATCCGTATCGGGTATGGCGGTTGCCTTTCCTGTAGGCATTGGTCTGGCCTTGGTTCTAGGAGTACTAATTAATTATATTTCCGAGCAAAAGGGAGACCCCACCCTGTTGTTTTTAGGTGTTGTATTTGTCACAGTAGCCATTGTATTGGACGCAATGGCTTACAAGAAAAACAGTAAAGACAAACCTAAAGATGTTTCCAAAGGGCTAAAGTTGGCTTTAATAGGAGGCGTTTTGATGTCCTTTTTCTATTTTTTAGTCCAGCAGTCCATGTCCTTAAACTTTCAATTACCAGAGGTTGGGAAATTTACCCCTTATAGCGCTGTTTTTGTGTTTTCGATAGGGATTTTACTAAGTAATTTGGTGTTTAACACGATTCTAATGAGAAAGCCTGTAGATGGAGATCCGGTATCTTATCGGGATTATTTTGCAGGAAATTTTAAGGTTCACTTGGTTGGGATTCTCGGAGGGGCGATTTGGTGTGTAGGAATGGCCTTTAGTATTATCGCTTCAGAACAAGCTGGACCCGCTATTTCTTATGGCCTTGGTCAGGGTGCTACTATGGTGGCCGCCTTCTGGGGAGTGTTTGTGTGGAGAGAATTTAAAGGTGCTTCAACAAGTACCCAAACCATGCTTAAAAGTATGTTTGCCTGCTTTATAGTTGGCATTATCATCATCATTTATGCTGGGATTTAGGTGCTTGAGAAATAGTATCCAACTCCCTGATATTTCTCGATTACACGACTCAATAGGTCTATTGCCTGTTTCCAGTTGAATGACTCCCTAGCAAGAAGTTCTGATGGGGAGAAAATTTTAAAATAGTATAACCACGGGTGTAAACCCGTGGTTTATGGAAATAAAAAACCAGGGTTTTGGTGGCATTTTTTTGTAACAATGCTCACAAAATACAGTCCGTGTTTAACGTTGCTTCTGCCACTTCTTCGACCCCTTATTTATAAGAATACCTTGAGCCGGGTTTGACTGTTGGAATCCTAACCCTCACCCTACTAATATTCTTTGGCAGGCTTCTTTACAGGCGCTCAAGGTTTTAATTAGGGCTTCATTTTTCATGATTATTCAGTTTGGTTTATCCTTTAATTTACCTGGTATCCCAAAAAATGTACCTTAATAGGCCCGATCATTTGGCAAACTCCAGGAAAGCCAGTCGACCAATTTCTGCAATGATTGTATCTGCTTCAGATAAATCTGAGAAATTCTCCACCAAAACTGTCAGCACTATAGGTTGATTACCAAATATAATCCCAGCATCTCCACGGACATATTCCAGTGTCCCTGTTTTATGAGCGATGGCTACTCCGTCAGGTAGGAAATGAGGCAGGGTACTGGTGTCCTCACAATTTTTCAACCATTCAATGACTTGTAAGGTAGAGGTCTTATTAAGTAACTTTTCATTTAATAGGCCGAGTAAAAGCCTGTTCATTTCCTCCGAACTCGTATAATTCTGCTGACCCAATGCGATAGCATCAAAATCCATCATAAACCTGTTCAGTTGGGTGCTGGTATATCCATTGGATCGCAGCCATTTCTGAAAGTTTTTCAGCCCTAATTTTCGAATCAAAACATTGGTGGCGGTATTGTCACTTATCCTGATCATTTCCGATGCCAAGTATTCATAAGTCAGATGGTATCCAACAGGTTTGAATTGCAATTCCCCCGAACCGCCAACCTTATCTGATTTTTTAAGTTTGTAGGTTTCTTTAAGCGTTAATTTCCCTTCTTCAACCTCTTCCATAAGGTATACCAGCAATGGGATTTTAATGATACTGGCAGAGGGGATTTGTCTCCCAGGATTCTTATTAGCAAGGACTTTCCCTTCCTTATTTTGAATGATATAAGATAATTCAACTGTGGAGTCTAACGTTGCTATATATTCTTGTAACAATTGTTGTCCAAATGTATAGGGGCTAAATAATCCTACCCATACATTTGATAGCAGTAAGAGAAGTGAAAAGCGAAAGGTGCGCACCATAGAATTTAATTTAAATTGCCAATATTTATATCTTTAAGGAGCTATTGGTAAATTATTTCTTGACCATTCGCTCCAGGATCCTATATATAGTCTCGGAATATCCAATCCAGCAAAAGTGACGGCCAGAAGTGTGTGGCAGGCCGTTACACCAGATCCGCAGTGGACTATTATTTCGTTTGAGGGAATACCATTAAATTCTTTCAGGTACTTTTCCTTCAACTTTTCTTGGGGTAAAAAGAAGCCATATTCATCTAAATTTTCTGTAAATGGAAGATTGATCGCACCGGGAATATGTCCGGCGATTTTATCTATTGGTTCATTTTTACCCTGATACCTTTCGGATTCTCTAACATCAATAATGCTTTGATTAGTTTTACCTGAAGCTGATTTCACTTCATTTAGATCAGTTAAGGGCAACTTCCAATCCTTTGCCGGATAAGGGGATAAAGCTTGGGAAGTAGGGATTTCATTGTTTATAGGGAATCCCTGTTTCTCGGCAGCTTGAAAGCCTCCATCTAAAACCTGGACTTTCTCATGGCCAAGGGCCTTTAGCATCCACCAAAAGCGAGCAGCTGACATAGAGGCATTTTTGTCATCATAAACGATCACATGGCTTTCTGGAGTTATACCTAATTTACCTAGCGTATTCCCAAAAGCCACTGGAGAAGGTAGCGGATGCCGTCCCCCAAGTGCAGGATTATCCTCTATATGGGACAAGTCCTTGTTCAAATCGATATGTATGGCTCCGGCCAGATGCTTGCTTTCATAACGGGCATAGTCATAGCCGGCATCGACTAAAATAAATTTTTTTGTATCGCTGAAGGCGATTAGTTCTTTGGCTTTAATTAAAGGGCTTCTCATAGGAGCGAATTAAATAATTTTTTTGGTATTGAAAAGCAAGCCACTCAGTATTTTTTGATTTTTATCAAGCATGTGTTCAAATTCCACGATATACTTCCCTTTAGGTAATGCTAAGTTCCCGGGATAGCTCACTCCTCCCCAGTTAACTTCTGTTTCTTTTAAATCTCCCAACCAGGTAACCCTGATAACAACCTCGTCACCTAGTGAAAGGGTTTGGCCCAATTCCAAACCAAAAAAAATTAATGCTGGATCATATACCGACCCGAAAGGTGATTTATCTTCATTTTTCAATACGCTAAATACACTAAATACAGGAAATATCGGAATTTGTCCTTCATTAACACCTTTCCATGTTACATCCTAATTTCCAGAATTGACTATTCGGTAGTCAAATACAATGTCCTCTCCTTCGGTAAATGAAATAGTAGGATTACCAGAAGTTGAAATGTTTAGCAGGGTTATTTATAAGGTTAGGAAAATCTTTATCTCCCTTCAAACAAAATAACTCCCCAACGATTGGCTGGGGAGATTTTCTATATCCTGAATTTAGTTAACCCTAAGCTGGCGGACTATGGTTCCGTTGCGGTGTTCTAGGTGAACCAAGTACACCCCCGGGGTGAGATGGCTGATGTCCAGCTCATAACTGCTGCCCGAAGGAGGGTCTTCCACACAAATTCTTTCCGCACCTGTCAGGTCAAACACCCTAATGCGGTGGGGAGGGCTGTCAAAGCTGTATTCCTGGTACTCCCTTGTATCCTTGTTTTCCGACTGAAGAATGGCTTTCGCTGATTCATCCAACGGCGTTTCTGTAAGTGCTATGCGCACCTTGCCGCTGGCCGGATTGGGATTGATACTCATTGAGAAATAGAAGCAGTCGGAAACGTTAAAATTGGCGTAACTGAAGGCTCCCTGACCGCAGGAGTTAACAGCTCGAACGGCCACCGTATGGTTGATGCCAAATCCAGCCCCTTGTGGAAACAAACAGATCAAAACCTCATTTTTATTTCCAGCTGTCCAGCAGTTTCCGCCTGAGGGAGGAGTCCAAACATAATTGGTAATATCAGCTTCCCCG
>Ga0222651_1000754_pt1 | contig 18252 bp, 11 predicted proteins | sample AntAcemetagen369_FD_179855 | JGI IMG/M metagenome (GOLD analysis project Ga0222651, IMG submission 179855) | Saline water microbial communities from Ace Lake, Antarctica - #369 | ecosystem: Environmental > Aquatic > Non-marine Saline and Alkaline > Saline | place: Antarctica: Ace Lake...
GAAGCGATGCGCAGTACGCTGAATTTCGAGGATTTCCGGGCGGGGGAAAATTTCAAGCTCTACGGTGATATACAGGTTCGGACGATGCCGCTGAATCACCCGTTCGGTGCGACCGGCTACCGGGTGTAATATAAGGGCAAGTCAATGTGTTACGTCACCGATACCGAGCATGTGCCCGGCAAGCCGGATGAAAACGTGCTGGCACTGATCGAGGGGGCGGATCTGGTGATTTACGATTCGACCTACACGGATGACGAATTCCCGGGCAAGGTCGGCTGGGGCCATTCCACATGGCAGGAAGGAATCCGGTTGGCGCGAGCAGCAGATGCTAAGATGCTCGCCATTTTCCACCACGACCCTGACCATGAGGATGGATTCATGGAACAACTTGAAGCCGAATCACGTTCTGTGTGGCCCGGCGCAATCGTTGCGCGTGAAAACATGCGTATTAATCTCCTCTAAACTTCGTTTTGTTATTCGACTGTTTATCCGATGTCAGGTGGCAAGGGATAAAGAGTCGCTTAATGTTGCAATATTGCTTGAGAATGGCTTGTCCGGACGGTAGTTTACCTGTTGAATGGTAAGTTGTTGGCCTCGTTGGCTTGGCCGCCAGATGAGCTTTTACCGCAGGGGGTGTTATGCTGAAGAAAATCTCTGAGAAAGTATTCGCGGTGTTGTCGATTTTTGCGCTGGCTGGATTGCTGGCTGCAACGTCGCAGGCCGAAGCTGCCCCCTTCAAGGTCGGGCCCAAGAAATGTCAGGAATGCCATACGGCGGAAGCCAAGGTATGGGAAGGCACTGAACATTTCAAATCGTTCAAGGGTATCCACAAGAACGAGAAAGCGAAGGCTATCGTCAAGGCGGTCGGCGACAAGCGGATGAAGCGGTCCGAGACCTGCACGATTTGCCATTACAGCGAAGAAAAGAAAGACGCGGGCGCCAAGCCGAAGCAGGTCGCCGGTCCTTCTTGCGAAAGCTGTCATGGCGCGGCTTCCGACTGGATCACCGTACACAATGATTATGGCAAGGGCGTCAAGCGCGATGCCGAACCGGCTGCTCACAAGGCGGAACGGTTTGCGAAGGCTGAGGCTGCGGGCATGATCCGGCCGTCGAAGTTGTTCGATGTGGCATCCAATTGCATGGCTTGTCACGGTTTGGCGCGCGACGAGCTGGATGCGAAAGATGCCGCGGCGATGCTCGACGCCGGGCACCCGTTGAACCCGGGTTTCGAACTGGTTGCGTATAGCCAGGGCACGGTCCGGCATCGCTTCTATCCGCCGAACGTCACCGAAAACCAGGAAATGACACCGGCCGAGATGTCGCAGATGTATGTGGTTGGTCAGGCCGCTGCACTGGTGAGCGCGACGCAGGCGATGTCGAAGTCCGATCACGCAAAATACAAGGCGGCACAGGAAAAGCGGATTGCAACCGCAACGGCTGTGCTTGAGGCGGTGAAGGGGCAGGTACCAGAAGCTGGCGCGCTGCTTTCCGATCCGAGCGTGGCCAATGGCCAGGCGCTGTCAGAGGCGGTCAAAGGCAAGGACCTGACCGGCGCTGTCGGCGGTATGCTTCCGAAAGAGTTTAAGTAAGTAAGCGATCTTGTTGCTCGCCCGGTGGGGTGTTGAGTAGCAATCGGAAGCATTACGGGGGCTGAAGTTTTGGTGGAAGTCGCGGGAGTAGCAACGATGGAGCGGCCACGACGGTGGTCGACTCCTTTCGGTGCGGAGATGACGTCGGAAGACGTCGAGGGGCTTTTGCGCCGACCTGATATTGCGGCGATCGAGTCGGATAAATTTCCAAAACATACGCCATTGCACGGGGTGTTGCTGAACGATACGCGGATTGTCCGTTTCCGTTCCGGCGATATCGTTGTTCGCGAAGGTGATTACGGCAATTCGGCGTTTCTGGTTCTGGACGGCAGTTTGCGCGTTGTTCTGGCGCCGGAATTGCCGCAATCCATGCTTGGCCGGCAGTCGCGTCGCCGCAAGGGATTTTTCGAAGCGCTGTCGCAGCTCTGGACGAATTCGCGGGTCCCGGAAGTGCGCGATATTTCACATTACCAGTCCCAGGGGCTGCGGGGCGGTACCGGCAGCGCCAACGCGCGGGTATTCCTGCAGGACGTGCCGGCAGTACTGGACAAGCATCGTACGGCGAAGCTTGAGGATGGTGCCCTGTTTGGGGAGCTTGCCGCACTGGGGCGGGTGCCGCGCACGGCGACGATTTTTGCAGAGCAGGACGCCACGCTGTTGGAGATTCGCTGGCAGGGCCTTCGTGAATTGCGCAAGTATGATGAAGGCTGGCGCCGGATGATCGACCAGCGCTATCGCGAAAATGCGTTGAAGACGCATCTTCAGGAAAGCGTCATGTTCTCGCGCTTGGACGAGGATGCGCTGCAGGCTGTTGTCGATAAGGTGCTGTTCGAAACCTATGGCTCGTTTGACTGGAACGTTGCGTTCCAGAAGCAGCGGCAGTCCGGTAGCGCCAAGGAGCCGGGTATTGCGCGCCAGGGTGAGTATCCCGATGGCGTTCTGATGATCCGGGCCGGGTTTGCGCGGGTCAGTGTGAAGCACGGAAATGGCGAGCGGACCCTGACCTATCTCGGTGCGGGCGACCATTTCGGGTTGGGTGAGCTTTATACCGCCTGGAAGAACCCGGAAATTTCCGACATCGCGCTGTATACCTCTTTGACGGCGCTGGGTTATGTCGACGTGATTCGCGTTCCGGCACCGGTTCTTGAAGAGCATGTCTTCCCGTTCATGGAGGCTCCCGAATCGACGACAATGGAATTGGCTTCGACGCCGGTTGCCGATGACGCGATGATGGAATGGGCCGTGGAAGAGCGGTTTATCAACGCCACCCGGTCGATGGTTATCGAGTTGGATCGCTGCGTTCGCTGCGATGATTGTGTTCGCGCCTGCGCATCGACGCATGGCGGCAATCCAAGGTTCCGGCGTCACGGTCGTACGTTCGACAATATAATGGTCGCGAATGCCTGCATGCATTGTGCAGACCCGGTTTGCATGATCGGGTGTCCGACAGGCGCGATTCACAGGACGGTTGAAACCGGGATTGTCGTGATCAACGACTTGACCTGCATCGGTTGTGCGACCTGCGCGAATTCGTGCCCGTACAATAATATCGCGATGGTCGCTATCCGTAACAGTGACGGCCATACGATTACGGACCCGAACACAGGGAAGGCGATTTTCAAGGCGACCAAATGCGACTTCTGTGATGACAATCCAGGGGGGCCGGCCTGTGTCAGGGCCTGTCCGCATGGCGCATTGAGCCGGGTGCACTTTCAAGACTTCAATCCGTCGGGGGCAGCGTAATGGCACAGGGACGCTCGTCCGGAGCAATTGTGACTTTCGGCGTGTTAAGCATAGCGGTGTTTGCGGCCGCGGCATGGGCTTCGCATAAAGCCTGGCTGGATCTCGGTGATCCGTCCATCATCACCGGTTACGTCCTGCTGGTCATCATGCTGTCATTGGGTTTCTTTAACGTGCGCAAACGCATGTCGATGGTGCCATTGGGCAGCGCGCGCTTCTGGCTTGCCTTCCATGTTGCCGCCGGTCTTCTGGCAATTGCGATGTTCTGGTTGCACGCAGGTCTGGTCTGGCCGATCGGCTTGTATGAACGTGTGCTGACTTCTCTTTTCTATCTCGTCAGTATTACCGGGCTGCTCGGTTACGGAATTTCCCGGATGTTGCCGCGTCGCCTGGCGCAGACTGAAATCGAAATTATCTATGAGCGTATTCCCGCTGAAATTGCTGAAATCCGCGAAAAAGTCGAAGCGCTTGTGTTTGAGTGCACCGAGAAAACCGGCAGCGATACCGTGGCGAAGCATTATATCGGTACCTTGAACTGGTTCTTTTCGCGTCCGCGTTTCTGGGTCAGTCACGTTGTTGGTGGCGACGCCGCCGGGCATTGGTTGCGCGGCCCGGGTGTTGCCGCGCGACGTTACCTGAATGATCCGGAAGTGGAATATTTCGATCAGGTTATCGAGCTGGGCGAGCTCAAATGTCTGATTGACCGGCATTACGCCTGTCAGGGGCTTTTGAAGAAGTGGCTCCTGGTCCATGTGCCGCTATCGATGGCTGTCATCATCATGGCTGTCTGGCACTTCATTCTAGTAAATGTGTATTCCCTATGATTACAGATCCGGATCGTTTCAGGCAGGACAAGAGCCCCTATGAGCGGCCGAACTTTCCGTTTCGTTGCGGAAGGCTCAGTTTTTGGGGGAAGCCATGTGGACGCGGCCCCTCCAGTGAAGGTTCCTGCGGCGGCGTCAGCGAATGCTCGCCTTATTTCAACAATGACCGATGGGAATGCCGGCGGTCGGTGCGAAGCGGCGGCCCGTGTGAAACCGGCCCCTTGCCGGATGGCAAGTGCTGCAACCAGCATGCGGCCTGCAAGCCCATTCCATCACTGCGCAACTATCGCGCCAGATTTACGATGCTGGCGGCGGCGCTCGTTGTTGCGCTGATTGCCGCGTTCAGTTTTTACGGCGACGATGCGCGGGCGATCAATACGGTCAACCCGGGTGAATTGTCCGGCGCCCATTCCAAGTTCACCAGCGCCGGCGGATGCGCGACCTGCCACGAGCCGCATGACCAGGATGCCGCAACTTGGCTCAAGGCGGCCTGGTCGCCTGGCACTTTGTCGCAATCCTGTGAGAGTTGCCACACCTTCGATGGTGCCGCAACGGCGCCGCATAACGAGACATTCAAAACCGCGGGTGGTGAGCGGCAGACCAAATGCACGATGTGCCATACCGAGCACAAGGGCGATAATACAAGTATCGTCAAGCTGGCGGATCAGCAGTGCAGCGCTTGCCATGAGAAAGCGTTCGAGAGCTTCTCGAACGGGCATCCGGCATTTAGCGATACCTACCCGTCGCGTCGCCGTACCGCGATCGCATTTGATCATACTAATCATTTTGGCAAGCATTTCGAAGACCCGCGTTTCGTGGACCGCGCGCCTAAGGACCGATGTGTCACCTGTCATGACGCAGGCCTTTCCGGCCGGAATGTTCCGGTAAAGTCGTTCGAGCAGACCTGTGCCGGTTGCCACGAGGATCAGATCGGCGGCCGGGAACTCGTTGTCTTTGCCTTGCCTGAATTCGAAGAAAACCCGTTTGATATCGCAGCGGTTCGTGAAGCGTGCGGCCCTTCGGTGGCATCGCTCGAACAGGCTGGTGAAATCGTCGATACGGTGCAGGAGCGGATGGCGGATATCACGGAAGCCGCAGCGCTGAAGGAAGATCTCAAGAAGTTGCGGTTCGATCTCGGCATGGGCGATGGAGATGCGCCGGAAAGCGACGAAGAATACGAATCTGTTTCCCTGGAGGTCCTGCCGGCGACGGCGATCATGCTGCTTGGTCTTGAAGATGGCGAAGACATGGCGGAATACAGTGAGCCTGTCGGCGAGCTTGTGATGGGCATGGTTGAAAGCGGCGGCGAGGCATTGATGGAGAAAGTCGATGGCAAGCCTGGTGCCGCGACGCTGTTCTCCGGTTTGTCATCCGATCTGCTGCATCAGGTTGGTTGCGCATGGGCGGCGAATGAAGAGTATGAAGCGCCGGCGGAAGCCGTGGCCGGAGGTTGGTTCGCCGATGCCCTGTCACTGCGGTATCGCCCCGTCCGTCACGGCGACCCCGTTGCCAAGGCCTGGGTTGATCTGGCGGCGGCGGGCGGTGAAGGCGTCAGTGACGATATGCGGGATACGATCCTGTCCCAGTCAGACGGCCCTGGCGCTTGTGTGAAGTGTCACTCGGTCAACGAGGTTAAGGACAAGCCTGACTCGCTGCAGATTGCCTGGTCCCTGGGCGCGGTCTCCAAACAGCGGCATGTCCGCTATTCGCATGTGCCGCATCTGAACCTTCTCGGGTTGGGGCAGGCCTGTGAAACCTGCCACAAGATGGATGAGAATGCGGAATTTGCGGCATCGTTCAAGCAGTTCAATCCGCTTGAATTCGCCAGCAATTTTAAATCAATTGATAACCAAACGTGTGTTGGATGCCATGCAGAGGGCGAAGTACGTCAGGAATGCACGTTGTGTCACGAATATCATAACGGTCACGGTTTCAAACACCGTATGACGGAGGCGGGTTTGCCGGCAGATATCCCTTCGCCAAAGGAAACCGGCGGTTAGCGCGAATTTGCGACAAATTGAATTTGTGACTGGCGTCACATTACGTTGAAAGCCCCTTGGGGCATGTTATGATAACCCTCAACTGGGATGGGGCATCCGAGAGGACTGTTGTTATGAAGATGATGTTGATCTCCAGCAAGTTATTGCGGCGCTACGCGATTTTATGCGGCGCCGCTATGATGTTGTTTGCATTGCCGGCACAGGCCGATGAACAGGTCGCCGCAACCACGGCGGGCGACCCGCATGCCGGTATGCTGTCGGAAGAAAATTTCCCGAGCGCTTCGCAATGCGCCGTCTGCCATCAGAAAATTTACAAGGAATGGGCTTCTTCCAATCATGCTTATGCGTCCATTTCGCCGATGTTCCATAAATTCGAACAGGCAATCAGTAATCTGACGCAGGGAACAATCGGCACATTCTGTGTTCGCTGTCATCAGCAGGTTGGGACGCAGCGTGGCGAAAAACGCGAACTTCCGCTTTGGGAGCGCAGCCGGGTTTCCAGTGAAGGTATTACCTGCATTACCTGCCATCGTGTCACCGAAGAATATGGTCGCGGGCAAAATGGCGAACGTAATCTGAACGTCGGCAACATTCACCAGCCGGTGTACGGTTCGCTGAAGGACAGCAAGTTTGCCGATGTCATCGCGAAGAAAGATGAATACAAGATTGCGACGAACGAAAGCGAGCGTGGTGCCAAGACGCATGCGAATGTCGTCAAGTTCGGTCAGATTTCGCAATCCGAATTCTGTGCGTCCTGCCATCAGGTTGCGGTCAACCTCGGCATCAAGCTTGAAGTCGTTTGGGAACAGTACCGGGATTCACCGGCAGCCAAGAACGGTGTGACCTGCCAGGATTGTCATATGGGTAAAGTCCCCGGGCGGGCGGAAGGCTATGAAACGGCCCCGGTCGCCATTGTGGATGGCAAGCCGATAAACCCGGGTCGTAAACACAGCAACCATGCCTTCTATGGGCCTGGTTATCCGATCGCCCATCCAGGCATCTTCCCGCACAATCCGGAAGCGGAACGCTGGACAATGCAGGAATGGTTGCAGTTCGACCATCGGGCCGGTTGGGGCACGGAAGAATTCGAAGAGTCGATCGAGGAAATCGCCGAAGTCTTCGAGGAGCTTGATAGCGCCGTTGAAGATCTCGCTGGCGGTGATGGCGATGCCAGGGCCGCATATGGCGAGCAGGTCGACGCGTTGTCCGGTTTGGTTTCGGATCGCACACAGCCACGCGTGAAGGAAGCGCTGGCGGCATTGATCGCAGCGAAAACGGCGGATGCGCCGGCAGTCACCGCTGCAACAACCAGAATGGCGTCGGTGCTTGGTGTTCGCTTCCCGGAAGCCTGGGAAGACCCCGGTGACCGTGAAGAGGCAAACGAAGTCATTCAGGAAAACCTGAAAGAGCTCGAATTCAAGCGGGAAATGCGTCGCCAGGTCATGGAAAACGGCAGCCGGGTTGACGGTCCGTTCTTCTCTGGCGAGCCCAAGGCCGGTAAGTCGCTTGATTTCAAATACACCATTGTTAATACGGATGACGGCCATAACCTCCCCTCGGGTTCGTTGGGGGCACAGCCGGAAATCTGGTTTAACGTCGCGCTTATCGATCCGGATGGCGAACGGGTGTGGGAATCAGGATATGTCGACAGCAATGGCGACTTTGCCGATGTCCATTCGCTTGATCTCGCAGCAGGCAAGATTGAATTCGATGAACAGCTGGTAAACTTCCAGACCAAGTTCCTGACCACCAATGTCAAGGGAACGGAACGGGAGATGTATCTGCCGGTCAGCTTCGATATCGATCAGCGCCCCTTGCTGCGGCCGATCAATGTGCCGACAACGGTGTTGAACCACCCGCCGTTCGTTCGAATGGAAGCCCGGTCAATTCCGCCACTGGGTAGCAGGGATGCTGAATATTCGATCCCGGCGGAATTGTTGAAGAAGCCAGGCAAATACCGGTTGGCAGCGCGTTTGCGCAGCCGGGCGGAGCCGATCTACTTCATGCGGTTTGTTGGTGCGACAAATGAAATGGAGCAATCGATGAACGAGTGGATGCTGGATTTCCATCCCTACACTGTTGAATTCGAAGTCAAATAGCATTTACCAGCGGCGTGCCGTGCGTGTGCCGCTGGGACTTTGATTTGGGATTTTGGGGTGTGTGCCACCAGGGCTGATAAACGTGACCCGGTATTATCTGACAGGGTTAGGCAGATAATAAAGGTCACAGGGAGTAAAGAGCGTGGATATATTTAAGAACGCAAGTCGTCGGGCCTTACAAGGTTCAATTTGGTCAGTGACTGTCGCAGGCGCTTTGGCGCTTTCCGGCGCCGCTTATGCGGCAGGTGAAGGCGCGGATGCGCCCCGGCAGATGTCGCCGACGGCGAAGCCTGTCGAGCATGACGCGAACGTTTTCGGGTCTGATCCGGCCTATGAGGACAAGCCTTACGACGCGGAAGAGCAGATCAAGATCTACGGCGGCAAGACCGCGGTAAATACGCCGCGTCCCCTTATCGAACTCGGTCGTCCGATATACACAGAGGGCAGTTACGGCGAAGGTACAAATCTTATTGGCCGCAAGAACCTGCTGTTTCCCGCCTTTAATGTCGCCGGCGATTGGCGGACGGCTGTTGCGTTTAACGACAATGGCGCAACGGAGACCGGCCAGGTCGCAACGCGTCTGAACCTGGAAATTGATTTACAGTTGACGGGTACGGAGCGGCTCCATGCCTTTATGCGGCCGGTTGATCAGGGCGGGCAGTTCACGCGCTATGAATTTGCGGGCGACGACCGCGATCAGGGTGAAGCGTTCTTTGACCTCAATCTCGAAACCTTGTTCTTTGAAGGCGATTTCGGCGCAATTTATGCCGGTCTTGCGGATGAATGGACGTCCCTCGATCTTCCTTTCAGTTTCGGGTTGATGCCGGTCATTTTCCAGAACGGTGTATGGGCCGAGGACGCCTTTGTCGGTGGCGCCTTTGCCATTCCGGCTTTGAACAGTCCAAAGCTTGATATCAGCAACATGGATTTCACGTTCTTTGCCGGGTTTGACAAGGTGACGACACCGGCAATCAAGGACGCTCAGGGCGCCTTGGCGGATCACGGTGTCCGTGTATACGGCGCCGCCGCTTTCGTTGAGACGCTGGAAGGCTATTTCGAAGCCGGTTTTGGCCGGGTCGATGGTCAGGGCGGTTTTGACGATCTCAGCTACAACAACGCGACACTCGCCTACACCAGTCGTTATGGCCGTTGGCTTTCAAACAGTGTTCGCGGCGTATGGAGTTTCGGTCAGGACGCAAACGGCAAGCAGCAGACCGCCGATGGTTATGCGTTGTTTGTGGAAAACTCACTGGTTACGTCTTTGCCGTCGACACTTGTGCCGTATCTGAACGCCTGGGTCGGTATCGATCGGCCGCAGCCGCTGGTTGATGATACGGGATTGTTGAAGAATACCGGTATCAACTTTGAAACGGATGCATTGACGGGTTTTCCGAAACTCGACGATACAGGCCAGGATACCTATGGCGGCGCTATCGGTATTCAGTATTTGTTTAATCTTGATCAGCAGATTGTCGTGGAAGCGGCAACCGTCCAGCCAATCGGTGGCGACGCCGTTGTTGGCCGCGCGGCGCAGGGATCGCAATATGCTTTGGGTGTCCGGTGGCAGTTGCCGATCGCGCAGACCTGGATCGTCCGGGCCGACGCTATGTATGGCTGGTTGGAAAACGTTGATGATATCGGCGGTGCACGATTGGAAATCCGGCGTAAGTTTTAACGGCGGACGGCGTTAGAGGGAGGAAGTATGGGCACGATAGTCCAGTTTGCGGCATTTGCAGTTCTCATCGGGTTAGCACTCTATGTTGCGCAATTGCTGTTCAACGGCATCAGGACGACGCAGCTCGCGACGGGAATCGTTGAATCGGAACGCTCCCTGATCAAGACGCGTGTTGCCGAAATCATGGGGAAATGGGATTTCGAACGGGAAAAGAACGAGTTTTCCTGGAGCGGCTTCCGCAAGTTCGAAGTTGCCCGGAAGGTTCCGGAAGGGGGCGGTATCTGCTCCTTCTATCTTCGTCCGCATGACGGCAAGCCGCTGCCATCCTTTAACCCGGGCCAGTACCTGACTTTCCGGCTCGATGTCCCCGGTCAGTCAAAACCGGTTATGCGCTGTTATTCGTTATCGGACAGCCCGAACCCGGAATATTACCGGGTCTCGATCAAGGCCGTACCGCCGCCACGCGACAAGCCGGAGGTGCCGCCGGGCCTGTCCTCGAATTTCTTCCATAACAGCATTAACGAAGGCGATATTCTCGATGTAAAGGCGCCGGGTGGCCATTTCTACCTGGAAACGTCGAAGCATACGCCTGTTGTTCTGATTGGCGGCGGCATCGGATTGACGCCGGTCATGAGCATGCTGAACGACATCAAGCGGTCCGGCTCGACCCGGGAAACGCATTTCTTCTATGGCGTTCGCAATCGTGCCGAACATGTCATGAAGGAGCATCTGGAAGAAGTCACGAAGAACCACGAAAACGTGCACCTTCATGTCTGTTATTCCAATGCGACGGATGACGACGTGCAGGGGCGTGATTTCCAACATGCCGGGCGTGTCGGCGCAGACCTGTTCAAGAAGGTCCTGCCGTCCAGTAATTACGAGTATTATTTCTGCGGTCCGCCGCCGATGATGAACTCGTTATTCGAAGGGCTACGCGAGTGGGGCGTGCCCGAAGACGATATCAATTACGAAGCTTTTGGACCGGCGACTGTCCAAAAGAAGAAGGAAGCTGACACAACCGGAGACAAGGCGCCCGCAGCCGCAGCGGAAGCCGGGTTCGAAGTGACCTTCAACAAGGCCGGGAAAACCGTGCCTTGGGACCCCGAAATCGGCTCTCTTCTCGATTTCGCCGAAGAAAACGGGGTCGATATAGATTTTGGCTGTCGCGCGGGGAACTGCGGTACCTGCATTACGGCTATCAAATCAGGCGACGTAGACTATATCTCCGAACCGGGTGAAAAGCCCGAAGCGGGATCATGTCTTGCCTGTGTTTCCGTGCCCAAAGGACCGCTTGTTCTGGACGCATAGTCCGAGCCGCGGGGGAGGGTTTTTTGTTCTCGGCTTCGAGAAGCCGGAGCAGTATGGGTTAAGGAGAAAGTGATGACCGTTAGATCAGATAGTTTAGACCGTTTCATGGAAGGCGTTAAGAAACGCAATCCCGGCGAGTCGGAATTCCATCAGGCTGTGCTTGAAGTGGCCGCATCGGTCATTCCGTTTATGGCAGACCGGCCGCAATACCAGGAAATGCAGATCCTGGAACGCATGGCTGAGCCGGACCGGGCAATTCTGTTCCGCGTATGCTGGGAAGACGACAAGGGCAATATCCGGGTTAACCGCGGGTATCGGGTACAGTTCAACAGCGCGATCGGGCCTTACAAGGGCGGCATCCGCTTCCATCCGACAGTGACGCTTAGCGTCCTGAAGTTCCTGGGATTCGAACAGACCTTCAAGAACAGCCTGACCGGCCTGCCCATGGGCGGCGGCAAGGGTGGTGCGGACTTTAACCCGAAGGGCAAGTCCAATAACGAAGTCATGCGTTTCTGCCAGTCCTTCATGACCGAGCTGCATCGTCATATTGGCGAAAACACGGACGTCCCGGCCGGCGATATCGGTGTCGGCGGTCGTGAAATCGGTTACATGTTCGGCCAGTACAAGCGTCTCGAAAACGAGTTCGTGGGCGTCCTGACCGGGAAGGGCCTGGAATATGGCGGCAGCCTGATCCGGACGGAAGCGACCGGTTACGGTACCATCTACATGCTTGATAACATGCTGCAGCATGCGAAGGACGGAATGGAAGGCAAGAGCGTTGCCATCTCCGGTTCAGGCAACGTGGCCACTTATGCGGCCGAAAAGGTTCGGCAGCTTGGCGGCAAGGTGCTGACCATGTCCGATTCTTCCGGCTTCATTCATGACCCGGATGGCATCGACGCAGAGAAACTCGCCTACCTGATCGATCTAAAGCAGGTGCGTCGCGGACGAATTGAAGAATATGCCAAGGAATACGGCGTAACCTTCCAGGCCGGCCGCCCGTGGGGCGTTCCCTGCGATATCGCGGTACCCTGCGCAACGCAGAACGAAATTACTGCCGATGAAGCACGGTTGCTGCTCAAGAATGGTGTCATGGCGGTGTCCGAGGGTGCCAACATGCCGACTGAAATCGAGGGCATTCATGCGTTCCAGGAATCAGGCATCCTGTACGCGCCCAGCAAGGCGGCCAATGCCGGCGGTGTTGCGGTTTCGGGTCTTGAAATGAGCCAGAACAGCGCCCGGATTTCGTGGAAGGAAGAAGAACTTCAGGATCTCCTGAAAGGGATCATGAAGGACATCCACGACAATTGCGCCGAATATGGCGGTCAGCCTGGTGGCAAGGTCAATTACCTCGACGGTGCCAATATTGCCGGTTTCGTCAAGGTCGCGGATGCCATGCTGGCATATGGCGTCGTCTAGGCAGCCTGCACACGTAAAGTCTGCGGCACGTGTCGCGGAAGAACGGCCGGGATTATTGTCCCGGCCGTTTTTTTTGTACTGCCGCCCACATACAGCACTCGTCCGGACACGCTATTTAATGGGGTTATTCCATGAAAAAATACGCATAGGTAGAAGAGTTGGTGCGGCGATAACGCCTTGTAACTGTTGATTGTTGCATATTGGCAACGTCGGTGCGGTATATAATGTTGACCCTTGGCAAGGTAAACGTCGAAATCCGGTATAAACTATTGAAAATAAAACATAAATTACGATTACATACAAAGGTACCGTCGGCGTATCGGTTTGGTTGATCGCTGAACTTGGTTTAAACTCACCGGGTGAAAAGTGCGCGGTGTTTCCGTGTCTTGGTATGATTTTTAACCATCGTCGACAGACGCAAATTTGTCAGGTTTGAACCTCGGAACATCCTGCAGTTTTGCGAAATCCCTGACGGCAGGGGGAGTTTGGGTGTTACAGAAATCCAGTATCGGACGAGTGGGCCGCGGGTTATTCCTGGTCGCAGTAATATTGCTGCCCCTTTCGGGTGCGCACGGGCAGACGCAGCCGGGCTTCGACGAAAAGGAAGCGGAGCGCCAGCAGCAGTTGCTGGAAGAACAGAAACGTGCGGGCGAAGCGGCGGCGCAGGTTACCGACGAAGATACGGCCCTCACCTATGCTGATGTTCTGAAGGACCCCGACAATACTAATCTGAATTTCCGTTATGCCAAGGCGCAGGTTGCCCGGGGCAACGTTCGGGGCGCCGCTGCGACGCTGGAACGAATTCTGCTGGTTTCGCCGAACCTGGCGCAGGTCCGGCTGGTCTATGCGATCGTGCTGTTCCGTCTCGACAATATCGAGGAATCGGAACGGGAACTCAAATCGCTTAAAAAGCTCAAAATGGCGGCAAGCCTCGAAGCCGAAATCGACAAATACCTGAAGTCAATCGAACGTCGGCGCCAGAGTGTGACAGGAAAAGTCACGGCAAGTATCGGCGTTAAACGCGATTCGAATATCAATTCAGCGCCGCGCGACGGGCAGGTGCTGGCTGCCGGGTTTCCGTTCTCCCCCCTTGGGCGGGCGCAGAAGCAGGCTGATTTTGCGATGCTCGGTCTTGTCTCAGCCGATGTGACCAAGGACCTGGGCAAACAGTCACGCGATTCGCTGACTCTTTCGGGCAGTTATTTTCACAATGAACAGATGGCGATCGACTCGCAGGACCTGCAAGCGGGTACCGCCGGGGTGGCGTTGAAGCTGAATTTTGAAAACTTCACCATGACACCGAAGGTTTCCTATACGAACCTTCGTCTGTCGCGGGAAAAATTCTTCAGCGGTTACGGCGCAGAGGTGCTGTTTGAGCGGCGTAATTTCCTGCCGAATTTCGGTGGCATAGACGGCTATTTCAGTCTCGGTTTCAATGAGGAACGCTTCCACGCGATTTTCGAAAATTCACTGGGGCCAGAACGTGACGGTACCCGCATGGAAGCCGTCGCCGGCCTGAAAAAGGCATTGTCTCCGACACAGTTTCTGGATGGATCACTGACATTCACCCGGCTGTTGCCGCATGAAAAGTCCTTTAACGGGTATCGCGGGTACAAGGCCGCAGTCACCCATACATGGCTGCTGGGGGGCGGACATTTCCTTCTGACGGACCTGTCCTATACCAGCAACCTGTACAAGGAACCGGATCCTGCCGTGACCTCGCTTTTTACACGGCATGATACGAAGAAAATATTTCGCCTGACCTATGGTTCGCCGTTGAGCAACTTTCTGAGCGAAGCGCATTTCGGGACGACAGCGTCGAAAAAATACTATGATTTCCTGAAGCAATGGACCTGGACGGTGACCGGAGAGTTCGTCGAACAGGGGTCGAACACCATCAACTTCAGCTATCAGAACCGCCGCGCACAAACCATGCTTACGCGGACCTGGGAATTCTAGGGCGCGAACTGGAAGGTACGATCATGCTTCGCTTGATATCGACGATCGCCGTTACGTCAATTCTGGCCTGTGTCTCAGTGCCGGTTGTGGCGCAGACGCAGCAGGCCGGGGTGTCCGCCGCGGTGCGAGGGCAGGTTGCCCTGGCGCGCGCATCGGAAAGTATTGTCGGCCGGCAGGTTGAAAGTGGCGATCCCATATTTCTCGGCGATGCGATTTCGTCCGGCAAGGACAGTGGCATGCAGGTCATGCTGATGGATGAAACCGTCTTCACCATCGGCCCCAATAGTGAAATTTCTATCGACGAATTCGTCTATGACCCGGAAACCAGCGCCGGCAAGGTGACGGCTTCCGTGGCGAAAGGCGTGTTCCGGTTTATCACCGGTAAAATTGCACAGCGCCGGCCGGAAGACATGACGGTGCGCCTGCCCACGGCGACTATCGGGATTCGTGGCACCATCGTTGCCGGCGCGGTTCGACCAGCCGTCGGCGCTGACGCGCAGGTTGACCAGTTGTTCGACGGTATCAGGGACCAGATCCCCGATGCCGATGCGGCAAAGGATTTTGTCGTGCTTCTGGGGCCGGGCGATAACAACAACACGAATGACACCGGCGGTGCCTTTGTCTATACGCCGCGCGGTGCAGAAGCGGCGGAACGGGGCCGCAACGCCGGTTCATTACTGGCGCAGATATTCACGGGTGCGGGCCCGGGCCCGGGAACCACTGTATCCCGAACCAATTCCGCCGTCGTGTCGTATCAGAACGGCAATGTTTTCGGGCCTTTCCCGTCTCCGCCGGCGGTGACCCAGGGATTTACGACACAATTCAGTGCTCCGCCGCCAGCGCCGGCTGGGGACGCTGCCGACGACGACAATGGTACCGGTTCGTTGGGCGCCAATGACGTTGCAGTACTCAGTGGTGCAACCATTGCTGATTCCGCTGGCGATGCCTTGACCCAGGGAGAACAGGGCAGAATTGCGAACGACCCTGGTGATGTTGGTAACCCATCGGCCGTCGCTGCTTCCTTTTCTTTTGCCGACCTGCGAAACATCCAGACCGGCTCGGCAAGCCTGAGCAATGGTCTGACCGATATCGGGCCGTTCAGTGTTGTAAACAGTTTCTTCCAGGTGAATTTTGGCAACCAGACCTTTGAATTTGACTTTTTCCAGTTGAGCGGCGGTGGAATCTTATCACCCGTGAATATCAGTTGTTCGAGCGGTTGCACTGTTAACTACGGTGATCGAACGGGAGCGGCGGTATTTACAGAGGCTGACGCCAATTTGAATACCTGTGCCAATTGCAGCGTGACGATGGCGATTACGAATGCAGTGCCGGGCGCAGCCGGTCTCAATGTCTCCGTTGAACATCAGGGGAATGTCGGTTCACAAGCGTTGCAGCTTTCGCAATAGGCTATAGGGTTGACTGGTTCGCCACGTTTTTGTGCGGCACGGGGCCTGAATATCAGGTTGCAATTGATAGGCCGGTGTATTGCGGCTCGCTTGGTTGGTGGTTTACCTCCCGCATGATACGACGACGGGCATAAAACTGGTTCGTCGCGGATGTTCCGGCGGAGCGCCTTCCTGAAGGGGGAATAGTTGCGCCGTTTCCTGATTCGTTCGATCCATATCCTGCTGCCGCTGACCTTGCTGTTTGCCGCCGTAACGACGCGGGTGATCGAGCCGCGTTTTCTGGAGCAGTTCAAGGTGCTCTGGTTCGATCAGCTGAATGTCCGTTTTCCCCGGCAATACGATCCGAATTCCGGGGTGCGGATCGTCGATATCGACGATGAATCCTTGCGACGGCTGGGACAGTGGCCCTGGCCCCGGACAAAGCTGGCCGCACTGGTTTATCAACTGCGGCAGGCTGGCGCCGCGGTCGTGACCTTCGATATCGTCTTCGCCGAAGCCGACCGTACATCGCCGCAGACTGTCGTTAAGGATTGGCCCGATATTCCTGAATTCGCGGCCTTGCGTGAACAGATCAGCAAGATGCCGGATCACGATCAGGCATTCGCCGAATATATCAAAGCCGTGGGCGGCATTGTCACCGGTTTCGTGCTGACCGGCAGCGGTACGGCCACACCGCCGGTCCAGCGGGGGAATTTTGCATTCAGCAGTGCAGATGCAACGGATAACCCGCGCAACTATGTCTTCAAATACCCCCGTGCGATCCCCAATCTGCGGATCTTCGAAGAAGCGGCGGACGGAAACGGTAATTTCAACGTTCTGCCCGACCTTGACGGGTTGATCCGCCGCGTGCCGCTTGTCGCGGGGTTGCAGGCCGGTGTTTCCGGCAATGACGAGGACCCGCTTTATCCGCTGATCTCCATCGAGGCGCTACGGGTTGTTCAGGGCGCAAAGACAATGAAGATCAAGCTTTCCGGTGGCAGCGGCGAGGAGAGTTTTGGCGAGAGGACCGGCATTGACAGTATCAAGGTCGGCCATTTCGAAATACCGACGGACCGACGCGGCCGGATGTGGGTGTATTATTCGGGCCGCCAGCAGGAACGTTACCTGCCGGTCTGGAAGGTCCTGGAGGGGTCGGCTGACAAAACCCTGCTGGATGGGCATATCATTCTGGTCGGCGCCAGCGCGGCCGGGTTGCTCGATCTGCGCTCTACCCCTATCGACTCGGCACTGCCCGGGGTCGAGGTCCATGCGGAAATTATTGAACAGATCCTGACCGGGCAATATCTGATCGAGCCGGACTGGTTTCTTGGCGCGGAACTGGCCTTCATTGTCGGTCTAGGGCTGGTTCTGATTGTCCTTCTGCCCCGACTCGGCGCCGTCATATGCGCCGTCATCGGCAGTGTCGCCGTTGCGACCGTCGTTGGTCTGTCCGTATACGCCTATCTGGACCTGAACTGGCTGATTGAACCATGGTCGTCGTCGGGCGCGGTTCTGGCCATCTACCTTTCCGCCTCGCTCATCAGTTATATCCGGACGGAATCGGAACGAAAGCAGGTGCGCGGGGCCTTCGCACAATACCTTTCCCCGGCCCTGGTCGAGCAGCTTGCCGAGGAACCGGACCGGTTGAAGCTTGGTGGCGAAACCAAGGAAATGTCATTCCTGTTCTGCGACGTGCGCGGCTTTACCGCGATATCGGAAACCTTCAAGAGCAATCCGCAGGGACTGACCATCCTGATCAACCGGTTGCTGACGCCGTTGACGAACGAAATCCTGTCGCGGCAAGGGACGATCGACAAGTATATGGGCGACTGCATCATGGCGTTCTGGAATGCGCCGCTGGATGATGCCGAGCATGCGGTGCACAGTTGCCATGCGGTACTGGCCATGTTCGAGGCGCTGGATGTCCTGAACGAGGAACGGCGGCTGGAAGATGAAGCGGCAGGCCGAAAACACCTGCCGCTGAATGTCGGCGCGGGGATCAATACCGGCGAATGTGTGGTTGGCAACATGGGCTCCGCACAGCGGTTCGACTATTCGGTGCTGGGGGACCCGGTAAACCTGGCCGCCCGGCTGGAAAGCCAGTCGAAGAATTACGGGGTGAAAATCGTGCTGGGCCCGAAGACCGAGGCAGAAGCGGCCAAAGCCGGGTTTGCGACGCTGGAACTCGACCTGATCCAGGTGAAGGGACAGTCCGTCGGGGTCAGTATCCACTGCCTGTTGGGGGATGCGGAAT
>Ga0222651_1000755_pt1 | contig 18238 bp, 15 predicted proteins | sample AntAcemetagen369_FD_179855 | JGI IMG/M metagenome (GOLD analysis project Ga0222651, IMG submission 179855) | Saline water microbial communities from Ace Lake, Antarctica - #369 | ecosystem: Environmental > Aquatic > Non-marine Saline and Alkaline > Saline | place: Antarctica: Ace Lake...
AGCGGGGCCTCGTCACCTTTGACGGCTTGGGCTGCGGAGGACTTTGTGGAGGATGGAACCTGGACGAGGCAGGCGATACCGATCGGATATGGGCGATTGGATACGGTCGATTTCAGCACGGAGATTACCGGAATGCAGGGCGTTTATAGCAGTGTTTTTATGCGGCGGGAGTTCGAGGTCGCTCCGGGAGAGATCCCGGGCAAGCTGGTCTTTCGCTATGTTGTGGATGATGGCTGTGTCGTCTTTATCAATGGACAGGAGGTGTTTCGGACGGCGAATATGGGGGGCGGACCGTTGACGATTGCAGACCTTGCCTCTGGTTCGGGAAATGAGGGGGAGTGGCTGAAGACGGAGATCGACGGTGTGTTAGCGCAGGTGGGTGTGGGGACGAACGTCATGGCAATTAACGCCTTCAATGGGACGCTCGGTAGTAGTGACTTTGGGGTGAGCGCGGTTCTGCTGCGGCCTGAGGCTGATCCGACGAATGAGCCAAGGCCCTCGCCAGGGATTGGGAATACCGTTTTTTCAGAGATGGCTCCGCCCGCGATCCGGCAGGTCGATCATTCTCCAAAGGAGCCACCGGCGGGTGAAATTGTGGTAGTGACGGCGAAGGTCACTGACTCGGATGGGGTGGCGACGGGACGCTTGGAGACACAGGCAGTCGCTCCCGGAGCTTATATTCCCGCGTTTTTGGCGAAGACGACGTCGGACTTAGTCGCTAATCCAACCAGCCCCCGGACGCCCAATCCGGCTTACGAGCAAAACTGGATCACCCAAGAGATGCGGGATGACGGGCAAGCTCCGGACGAGTTTGCGGGCGAGTTTGCGGGCGATGGGGTGTATTCGGTGGGCGTGGCGGGAAATCCGAACCGGCCTCTGGTTCGCTATCGCATTACGGTGGAAGACGGCGGTGAGGGTTCCTTATCCCGATGACGAGCGCTTGAACTTTGGTTATTTTCAGTACGACGGGATTCCTGATTACGAGACGAATGTCGGAACCTTCCCAGCAAGCGATATGGACTCTGTTCCGGTGTATCATGTGCTGACCACCAGTGCTAATTTCAACCTAGCGGTGGCTTATAATCGAGCGGACCAGATTGACAAAAATAATTTTGATGCGCGAAGTGAGTATAATTGGAACTGCATCTTCGGGTATAAGCAAAAACATGTCTGGCATTTTTTAACAAAAGCTCGCGGTATCTCCTTTAGCCGCGATGGCCTTAGGGTGGGGCGGGGTGGCGTGGCGTGAGTTGGCGCAGATTTCCGTGAAAGTCCTTGGGTCTGGAGCGTTTTTTTCTAGAGTTGGTGACTCTCGTGGTGTTTTAGCCACTCGGCAAGGCTGAAGGAGTGGATCGTGACTTTGCAACCGCGACCGTGCCTGGAGGTGGCGATGGCTTGCCCGAGTATTTGTGGGATGGGAGTGGCGCGCGGAGTCTCTGAAAACGCAGGGGCGGTTAGCGATTGTGGAATTTTTCCAAGATCGCGTCCTTTGTTGGTCCTTATCAAAAGGATGGATTTAAATAGAAAGGACCCTTTGGGCGGGATGATTCTTCTAAAGTTTCGGTTTGGGGACTTTGACGGGGGCTTGCCAGGCAGGAGCGCCGGTGAGTTTGATCTTACGTTTGTAGATGCGGAGGGGCTTGGGTTCGGTCTTGCGGATGAGGGTGGGGTAGTCGTTGCCGCCGCGGAGTCCGACGTAGGTTCCGATCATGGAGTAGACGCGGCGAAATTGGTCGGGCCGTTCCCAGGCGGCGGTGAAGGAGGCGATGGCACCGGAGGAGCCCCCACAGAGGGCGCGGTCATCGGGGTTGGTGGAGATGCTGAAATTCTTGCCAACAAGGGGCCTCATTTCCTTGATGAGGAAGTGGGCGTAGTTGGGGCCCATGCCATCGTATTCGAAGGAGCGGTTGAAGCGGGGTTGGGCGTTTTTATTTCCGTTTAAGGGGGGGACGGGGACGAAGCCGGGGTTGATGAAGAGGCCGATGGTGACGGGCATCTCTCCGGAGGCGATAAGCGTGTCGAAGGCATCGGGGACGTAGCCTTCCTTGCCGGGATTGGCGACAAAGCCGGCGCCGTCCTGGAAGATCATGAGGCAGGCGGGCTTGGTCTTATCGTATTCCACCGGGACATAGATCCAGTAGTCGCGGGTGGTGCCGGGGAAGATTTTGGAGCTATTGAACTGGTGCTTCGTGAGTTGTCCGTTTCCAGCGAAGGCCTGGGTGATGAGGACGAGGAAAAGAAGGAAACGCATTTGGAGAGATTGGCCCGTGAGGGGCTCCGAGTGAAGAGGGAAATTCGGAAGATGAATGGACCGTGCTTGCGTTCAGAAAAGAGTGAGGGCACTTTGTTGACGTGAGAAAAATGGGATACATGTTCGCTGGGCTGGGCGTTTTGGGCGTGATGAACGCCGAGATCGTCATCAATGAGATTCACTATAATTCACGTCCGAATGATGCGCGTGATGAGTTTGTGGAGTTGTCCAATACGGGAGCGGCGGCGGTCGATCTGGGTGGGTGGTTCTTCAATGACGGCTTTGAATACACCTTTCCGGCGGGTTCGACGATAGCGGCGGGCGGTTTTGTGGTGGTGGCTCAGAATCCGGCGGCGTTGCTGGCGCGATACGGGGTGAGTGCCTTTGGTCCCTTTGAGGGTGGTCTTTCGGGGAGCGGTGAGAGAATCGAGCTGAGGCAAGCTGACGGAGGGGTGGCTGATGTCGTGGATTATCAAGATAGTTTTCCGTGGCCGACGGAGGCGGGAGGCGCGGGTTCCTCGATGGAGCTGATCCATCCGGGGTTGGATAATGATATCGGAGGATCGTGGCGGAGTTCCCGGGTGGGCGCTCTTCCCGAGCTCACTTATTTCCCTGAGGACGGGCCGGGCTGGCGTTGGCGTCCCGGAACGAGCGAGGCGTCATCGCCGATTAATGCCTGGAAGGAGGTTAATTTTGTCGAGGATGGCACGTGGACGACACAGTCGATGCCGATTGGTTTCGGGGGAGTGGGCACTCAGAATTTCAATCCACCGATCAGTGGGATGGTGGGGCAGTATACCAGCGTCTTTTTTCGGAATGACTTCGAGATTGCCGAGGGTGAAATTCCGCAAGAGATTTTATTCCGCTACCTGATCGATGATGGTTTGGTAGTGACCATCAATGGGCTCGAAGTTGTCCGTAGCAATATCGCATCGGGTCAGGTGACGATTGCCGACAGTGCCGCTGACAATGGCAATGAGAATGATTGGGTTGAGACAACAATCACGGGTGGCGCAGCCGGGTTGCAGGAGGGCACTAATGTCATCGCGATCCACGGGTTTAACAGATCTGCCGGAAGTAGTGACTTTGGGATCAACGTGGAGCTTATCAGACCTGCTCCTGATACCTCGGCTCCGCCGCAGCCTTCTCCGGGGCTGGTGAATACGGTCTTTTCAGAGTCGGTGCCGCCAGCCATCCGGCAGGTCGACCATTCGCCAAAGGCACCGCAGGCCGATGAGATGGTCGTGATTACCGCAAAGGTGACTGATTCTGAGGGTGTAGCGGTGGTGACTTTGGAGACCCAGGAGGTGGCTCCGGGTGCTTATGTTCCGGCATTTTTGGCAAAGTCGACCTCGGCACTGCTCTCGAATCCGACGGGGCCGCGGACTCCGAATCCCGCCTACGAGGAGAACTGGGCCAGCGAGGAGATGCGGGATGATGGTGTCGCACCGGATGAGTTTGCGGGCGATGAGATTTATTCGGCGAGTGTTTCAGGCAGTCCAAACCGGACCTTGGTGCGGTATCGTATCACGGTGGCGGACAGTGCAGGCGCGTCGGTGCGGGTGCCGTATGCGGATGACGAGAGATTGAATTTCGGCTACTTTCATTACAATGGCGTGCCGGATTATGAGACGAGCAGCGGGACGTTTGCGGCGGCTGATATCGAGTCGGCTCCGGTCTATCATGTCCTCACGACGACGGCTAATTTCAACCAGGCGGTGGCTTACAACGGTGGAGATCGAATTCCCTCAAATAACTTTGACGCGCGGAGTGAGTATAACTGGGGTTGCACCTTTGTCTACAATGGTGAGGTCTACGATCATGCCCGCTACCGCTTACGCCAGCGCAATGCCCGCTATGCCGGGACGGGGAAGCGGAGTTTAAAGTTCCGCTTTAATCGCGGAAATTATCCCACCTTTAAAAATCGTAATGGCGATGATTATTCGGAGGAGTGGAAGTTCTTGGCAACTCATAAGATGGTGGGATCGCGGTCAAATCCGACTTGGGGCATGGATCAGGCGACGAATCACTTGATGTGGAATTTGACTGGGACGGCAGCTCCTTTTAGCCACTGGGGGCATTTTCGAATCGTGCAGGATGGCCGTGAATATACCACGCAGTTTCAGGGGGACTACTACGGGATGTTGCTGGCGCTGGAGGAATACGATTCCCGATTTTTGGATTCCCACGATCTCGAGAAAGGCAACCTCTACAAGTTGATCAGTTATCGGACGAACGGGCTCGATGTGCAGCGCTATCAGGCTGCCGACGCTGTCAATGACGCTTCGGATTTCTCGACGATCATTAACCAGCTGCGTCCCGCACGAGATGACAACTTGCTCCGCGAGCACGTCAATTGGGATAGCTGGAATCGGTATCATGCCGTCGTGGATATGATCCGCCACTATGATGTGCGCCCGAACACGGGTGAGCACTTGAAGAATCGCGCGTATTACTTCGAGCCCTCTGCGACGAATCCGCTCGGCCGCCTGAATGTGCTTCCTTGGGATTCGGATACAAGTTGGGGACCAAACTGGAACGATGGGATGGACTTTCCCAAGCAGGCGATCTTTGGCGAGCAGGCTCAAAATCCTGTTCCGCGCGGGGCTTTCGGTATCGATTATTTCAACACGGTGCGCGAGATGCGTGATCTCATTTGGACCGAGGAACAGATTGATTTGATGATCGATCCACTCGCCGATCTCATCAAGAACCTGACTCCGGCGGATCAGGCGCGTTGGCGCGGTGCTCCTGGCGGCGGGCAGGTCGACCGGCCGCTTGAAACGGTGGTTGCTGATATGAAGAAGTTTGCCTTTACGGGTGGCAGTTGGGTTGGCGGCACCAATGGCGTGATGCCGGCGATTTCCCAGGACAGCGGAATCTCCGGTCAACAGGGTCGCGATGCTTATCTCGATGCGCTCGTGGCTGATGCCGCTTTACCGGCGAAGCCTACCATCACTTACAGTGGCGATGTTGGTTTCCCGCAAGACGGGCTGGCTTTCACGAGTTCGGATTTTTCCGATCCTCAAGGAATGGGGACATTTCAGGCCATGGAGTGGCGCTTGGCGGAGGTCTCGAGCCTCGGAGGCGGGACGCGCGAGATCATGCCGGGCGGGCGGGTCTGGAGTTATTTGGACAACGATGTCGATCAAGGGACGGCTTGGCGTGAGCCGGGATTTGATGAGAGTTCGTGGAGTTCCGGAGTCTCGCCGCTTGGTTTCGGAGGGGTCACGGGGCTGGACTTTGCGACGACGATCGCCTCGCAAATTCCAACCGCTTACTTCCGGACCACGGTGAATATCACGGATGTGAATCTGATTGAGGGTTTCACTTTCAAGCTTTTGCTCGATGACGGCGCGGTTGTCTATGTGAACGGTCAAGAGGCCTTCCGCGAGGGCTTCGATGAAGGGACTGTCGTAACGCACGCCTCATTCTCCGACTCCAGTGGAGATGAGACTGATATCGATGAATTTGAGGTGAGCCCGGACCTCTTTTTGGAGGGGGCCAATGTCATCGCGATTGAGATGCACAACGCAAGCATTGGCAGTAATGACATGGGGTTTGAAATGACCATTGATGCACGTGAGGTGCTCTTGGCGCCGGGGGAAAGGCCGGCTTTTGAGTGGACGCCAACGTGGGAGTCCGGCGAATTGACGCCCTTTGCCACGACGGTCGATGTTCCGACGGTCACGAGAGTTGGGCGGACTTACCGTGCGCGCGTTCGCCATCAGGATGCGACGGGCCGCTGGAGTCATTGGTCGGAACCCGCTGAGTTTGTCTCCGGGGTGCCCTCGATCCAGCCGTTTCTTGATAATATCATCATCAGCAAGGTCATGTATCATCCGCTTTCTCCAAGTTCTGCCGAATTGGCGGTTTTGCCGTCAGTGGAGGAAGGTGACTTTGAATGGATCGAGATCATGAATATGGGCACCGAGGCCCTTGATCTCAGCGATCTGCGATTCACGAAGGGAATTGAGTTCGATTTTGTGGAGGGGCGCAAGACGAGTATCGCGGCGGGTGAACGCCTCGTCGTGGTGGCGAACGAAGAGGCCTTCAATCTGCGCCATGGATATGCGCAAACGCCTGACTTTGTGGTCGGTGAATTTTCAAAGAACCTCTCGAACGGGGGCGAGCTGGTGAAGCTGTCTTTTGGTGCCGGGACACTCGTGCGCGAGGTGGCATACGGTGATGGATTTCCTTGGCCGGATGCCGCTGATGGAAGTGGGGCGAGCCTTGTCATGGTCGCTGGCTTCGGCGAGCTTGGCGGAGACTGGCGTCCGAGTGTTGGCCCTAATGGAGCTCCGGGAGTGGATGATGGCTTGGCCTTCACCGGGGATCTGACCTCGTATGCCTTGCTTGGTAATCTTGAGATTACCCTGGTGGAGATTGGCGGAGAGAACTACGCCGAGCTCTCAGTGGTTCGGCGCGTGAATGCCGATCAAGCACAGATTAGGGTGGAGTCGGCAATCGGTCTTGAGGACTGGAGCGCTGCTTCGGCGACTCGAATCTCAGAATCTTACGGTCCGGGAGAGGGCAGCCGGGTGACATATCGGACAGATCAGCCGATTGATTTGCTGACAGATTTCTTCCGACTCAAGATTGAACTCAAGTAGAGGATTTTTTGTGACGGAGGATGAAGCTTTGATTTTAAAAGAGGGTTCATCGCGAGTTTTGTTCGATTCGGTCCGGAAGCAGGCCTACCGGGGTGAGGGGGCGCGAAGTGATGTTGAGAATGCCGCCGGCTCACGGGTGCGGGGAAATTCCCAAGAGGCTTCTATCGAGGGTTTTACAAGGAGGTGAAGGCTGAGGGATTTTCATTTGTTTCGCAGAAAATACTTGTTTTCAGAGTAATCGGTCCGTACCAACAGTCCTCCGATGAACAAATTAGTAACGAGAATTTTGATGGTTTCGAGCTGTTTGGGAGCTTTGACCACCCGACTTTTTGGAGCTGAGGGCAAGGTGGAGCCCAGTGCGGTTCCGGAGCCTTCGGCGGTCCTCATCGGTGGTCTCTGCGGAATCCTTTTCCTGCTTTGGCGTCGGAAGTGAAGTTTTTCCTGTCTTTTTCGGAACTTTCGTTTCCTTCTTGCTTTTGAGGGGAAAGACTGAGATTTCGCAATCTCTAGTTTCGTCTCATCACACAAAGTGTGAGCGCGACCCCCATTTACCATGGACACTCCCCTATTTACCGAACTCGGCCTTCCCGAGCCTCTTCTCGCTGCCGTCCTCGAAATGGGTTTCGAGACTCCATCGCCTATTCAAGCCAAGACCATTCCGCTCGCCTTGAAGGGGAAGGACCTTGTCGGTCTCTCCCAAACCGGATCTGGCAAAACCGCCGCTTTTGCCTTGCCGACGCTCGCGAATATCGATCCTCATCTTGCTGAACCGCAGGCTTTAATCGTCTGTCCCACCCGGGAACTGGCGGTGCAGGTGTGTGAAGAGGTTTTCCGCCTGGGTTCCAAGATCAAGGGGCTTCGGGCCCTCCCGGTCTATGGGGGAGCGCCAATTGACCGCCAGCTCAAAGGTCTCCGGAAGGGGACACATATCGTGGTGGGCACTCCCGGTCGACTTCTCGATCACTTGAAGCGCCGGAGTTTCAATCCTGACAATATCAAGACGGTGATTCTTGACGAGGCCGACCGCATGCTCGACATGGGCTTTCAGGATGAGATGGAGGAATTGTTGGCTGCGTTGCCGAAGGATCGTCAGACGATGTTCTTTTCAGCTACGATGAATCGCAGGGTCAGCCGGATCATCGAGAGTTATGGCAACAACCCCGAGATCGTCGAAATTGAGCGCAAGTCGCTCACGGTGGATTCTATCGATCAGTCTTGCTACGAGGTGCGTCAACGCTCCAAGATCGAGGTTCTTTCGCGCCTTCTTGATATTGACCCGCCCCGATTGGCGCTGGTTTTTTGCAATACCAAACGTCTGGTGGATGAAGTGACCGAGGGGCTTTTGGCCCGTGGTTACTCGGTGGACCGTCTTCATGGCGATATGACCCAGCAGATGCGCGAGCGCGTATTAGCGCGCTTTCGTGAAGGGACAATTGAGGTTCTCATTGCCACTGATGTCGCGGCCCGTGGGCTCGATGTGAACGATATCGATCTCGTGGTGAACTATGAGATCCCTCATGATCCGGAAGATTATGTCCACCGGATCGGCCGCACTGGCCGGGCGGGACGAACCGGAAAAGCGGTAAGTTTTGTTTTTGGCCGGGATATTTACCGTCTCCAAACGATCGAGAAATACACTCGCCAGAGTATCCGCCGCGAGCGCGTTCCGAGTCAGGAGCAGGTCGAGGGGAAGCGGGCCGACACACTTTTTCAGAGTATTCAAGAGCGATTGGAGACCGGAAAGGTTGGGAACTACCAGAGCTATCTTGACCGTCTTCTCGAGCAGGGTCACACCGCCACTGATATTGCCAGTGCAGCCTTCACCCTGCTGCGTGAATCGACGACGCGGGAAGGGGAATTCATCGCCGAGGACAAGCAGAAGGAAGCCTTCGCGAATGAGCGGGAGCGATCCAGCTGGAAAGATGACCGTCGCGAACGCAAGGAACGGCCGGAACGGCCGGAGCGAGATCGGGACCGTGGTGCGAAGCCCGAGCGCAATAATTCCAAGGGGATGTCGTGCCTCTTCATGAATCTTGGGAAGGCTCAGCACATCAAGCCGGGAGATATCGCGGGGATGATTTACCGTGAGTGCAATGTCCCGGATGGTTCACTTGGTAAGATCACCATTTTTCCAAAGCATACTTTGGTGGATATTAGTAAGGAGATTGCCGATGATGTCATTGATGGTCTCAAGAATGCCAAACTCCGTGGGAGGACCTTCCGGATCGATCACGATCGCAAAGATTGATGTGTCCTTTGGACTTGCTGAAACGCCATTAACGTCCATTAATCACAGGATATGAGCGATTCCGAGCGCACCGCCGAGCCTCTGGGCAAGCAGAGGTTCGCTCTGTCTGAGATCAAAGACCTGCCAATCTCGATTCGGGCGATGGGGTTCGGGGCTTTGGCGATTTTGACTCTCATCTTTTTTGTTTACCCTGCGTATCCGACGGTGGTGGGTAAGAGCCTGGCGGGCTGGACTTGGCATGCCTGCAATCCAGATAACAATTTCTTACACGGTCGTTTTGTGCCGGTGGCCTTCGGGGTGATGCTTTGGATGGCCTATCAACGGACCAAGAACGCAGTGGCGAGGCCTTCTTATTCGGGTTTGGCGATTCTCCTGCTTGGGATGTTCTTTTTCCTAATTTCCATTCGGACGATCCAGCCGCGTCTGGCCTTGGTGGGCGCTCCCTTTGTCGTGATTGGTTTCACCCAGTATCTTTTCGGGTTTGCGATCGCGAGGCATGTCACTTTTCCGGCGTTTTTCCTGTGGTTTGCGGTGCCGGTCCCAGGGTTGGAGGCGATTTTGACCGGAAATCTGCAGACCCTGATTACACAGTCGTGCTATCACACCGGGGTTTTCTTCGGGATGGACTTGGTGAACAGCGGCGCTGATATTTACATTGGTGGAAGCAGCATGAAGGTGGCGGAGGGGTGTAGCGGGATACGTTCGTTGATGGCTCTCACTATGATAGCAGCCGTCTATGCGAACTACACCCAGAAGTCGCTTTGGAAAAGAGGGGTTCTCTTTGCGGCGTCGTTCCCGCTTGCAATTATCGGGAATTTTTTGCGGATTTTTACGATCCTGATTCTAGCGCAGTTTGGATATGGGGAATTCGGAACTGGGACGTGGCACGATTGGGCGGGTTTGTTGTTTTTCTTCCCCATCGCGTTGTCAGGGCTTTACTTGGTCGATTACCTTCTGAACTTTAAAACACGAAGATCGAAAAGAGTGAAACGAACAGTCAAGACGTCGCGAACCGTAGCCAAGGGGGGGGCGCCATCATGAAGCGGCGACTTGTAATTTTAAGTGTGGTGGTGGCAATTTTTGCTGGGATTGTATGGGCTTTTCCAGACAGTCCGGGGATGAAGCCATCCCGCTTGGCCAAGAATCTCCCCGAGGTGCTTGGGAATTGGATTGGAAAGCCGGAGGAGGCAGGGGAGGCGGAGAAGTCAAAGCTAGCTTCGGACACTGAGTTCGAAAGAATGTCCTATTATGATAAGGATGGAGTTCAGCCTCCAGTTCAGGCGTCCATTGTTTTTTCGGGAAAGAACCTGAGTCAAAGTATTCACCGTCCAGAAGTCTGTCTGCGGGCGCAGGGCTGGGACTTTATGTCTGAGACTTCCCTGAACTGGAAAGACATCCTGGCAAACGGAGAAGTTCTGCCGGTCCGCAAAATCCTGTGCCGTCGTCTTTACCAGACTGTCAAAGAAGAGGGAGGCAAACCGGAGGATGTCCTATTACCAAACGGCGAGAAGGCCTATATTTGGCAAATTTTTTACTACACCTTCGTGGGTCATGAGAAGATTGTCTCGGGACATTATGAGCGAACCGGCGAAGATATGAAGGATCGCCTTCTCAAGGGCTACGACCAACGTTGGGCCTATGCCACTTTTTCCTCCTTGATCACCAAAAAGCTAACAGACCAGGGAATCCGATACGGGCAGGGCGCTTCCTTGAATGAAAAAGAAACCGAAGAGCACGTGCAGGCCTTTTTGAGACGGCTTCTTCCCTTGGTCATTTCAGAGCCCGGAGAGGGTTTGGATGCCACCTTGGATAAGCGGAGAAATCTTGGCTCATGAATGAACGGGGCGCGAAGCAACATTTTTCCATTCAGGCATTTCAGGTTTTAGATGCCACTTTGATTTGGCTGTCTTTTGCGATGGCCTCCTGGGTCCATGACCCTTTACGGAGCCTACTCGGCATGCCCGAACTGGAAGCCGGTGGGTTGGCGGGGATGACCTGGGTCGTTTTTATCGTGGTTCCTCTCACCCCTCTGGTTCTGGAGCGCTTTGGGCACTACGACCGCCTCTTGAGCAGGCGTGGGTTTCATAGTTTAAGTATCTTGCTGCGAGGAATGCTTACGGTGATGTTGATCATCGGGATCGTCGCGGTTTTTGGGAAAATTTGGGATACTCGGCGATTGGTGCTTGGTTCTGGAATTCTTCTGAGTTTCTTGCTCCTTTGGCTTCGGACCCATTTTACCAGCCAGATTTTACGGGCACGTGCGGCCTCGGAGGGGCTGTTGGAACGAGTCGTGTTGGCGGGCGAACATGAAGAAACCGAAGGATTTCTCAAAGAGCTGGATAGCGATATTTTGGAAGCCTGGAAGATCGTTTCTCACTTTGATCTGAATTCAAAGTCAGTGGAAGAGCTTGATGATCTTATCAAAAGAGAGTCGGTGCAACGGGTGGTTTTCTTAACAGCCCATACTGAATTTGAGCGGGTGGCGCGGGCGGTGGAGGCCTGCGAGGTGCAGGGGGTGGAAGCTTGGATCGGAGCTTCTTTTTTGCGAACCTCGGTGGCGCGACCCAGTTTTGATGCCATTGGAGGACAGCCGATGTTGGTGTTTCGTTCGACTCCCGAGCTTTCTTGGCAGCTTTTTGCCAAGAAGCTTGTCGATATTGTCGGGGCCTTGACGGCCGTGATTCTTTTCTCCCCGTTTTGGATCGTGGCCATGATCGGAATTCGGCTCGCCAGTCCGGGCGCTCCGGTATTTTTTACCCAGCAACGGGCCGGGCTTTATGGCAAGCCGTTTCGGATCTTTAAATTTCGGACGATGGTCCCCGATGCCGATAAAATGCTCGATCAGATCAAGGAAGAGCATGGGAATGAAGTGGATGGCCCGGCTTTTAAGCTCGCCTCGGATCCTCGGATTTTTTCATTCGGGCAGTTTTTGCGGAATTACAGTATCGATGAACTCCCCCAGATGATCAATGTTCTCAAGGGCGAGATGAGTTTGGTCGGGCCAAGGCCCCTCCCGGTCCATGAGATTGCCGCGATCGAAAAGTCGTCACACCGGCGGCGCTTGAGTATGAAGCCGGGGATCACCTGTATCTGGCAGATCAGCGGGCGCAGTGACATCACGGACTTTGAGGAGTGGGTGAAACTCGATCTGGAATACATCGACCGGTGGTCGCTTTGGGAAGATTTCCGAATTTTGTTTAAGACCATTCCGGCAGTCTTGTTTAGTAAAGGGGCACGATGAGCAGGTTATTGAACATTGCGTTGTTTTTGGGGGCTCTCTCTTTCGCCGTGATTGGCGCGACGGGAATCGATTTGGTCGGGAGCCGGACGGGCGTCGGGCTCATCGGTTTGGGGGTATCGGGGCTCCTACTTACGATGGTCCGATTGGTGAAACCGGGTATCGAAGGGCGGCCGTGGTTGATGGTTTCGGTGCTTTTGGGGGGAGGGTATTTTATCTGGCGAGCGATGACGGCAGGGCCCGTGGGTCTGGCAGTGCCCGATCTCATTTTGATGCTGGTTTTTTTGGGGATCTACCTCCTGGTGTCATCATCGGGGAAAGGAGCGAGACCGTATTGGCTTTCGATTTTGGCGGTGCTGGCGGTGGTCAATGTCGGCGTTGCGGTGGCTCAAGCAGCCTCCGGGAACACTTTCTATGTCTGGCAGGCGGCCACTGAGATCGGTGGGTTTACGGGAGGATTGTTCGGCCACTACAATGCCTTTGCCTCGTTCCTGAATGGCTCGGTTTTCTTTTTCCTCTCCTATTTGTTTTTCGGCCGAAATCTCCTTTTGAGAAGCGGGTGTGGCCTTTTGAGTGTGGGATTAATCGTCGCGCTTGTCCTAAGTAGTTCCCGCGGCGGATGGGTCTCTTTCGTCGTTGGAGGTTCGATCTGGATGGTTTTGGTCATTCTTTATCTCAGGCAACGCAAGAGCAAGATGGTGGGGGTGGCCTCAATCGCGCTGGTTCTTCTCGGAGTCGGGGGAGTGGCGAGTTCGTTCTGGGTCGTTCAGAAAATTACCGATAAACGAGTCGAGAAGTATAACGACGAGACCGGCCGCACAGCAAGTGGGAGAGCGGTCACTGGCGAGGTGGTGGATGGGGGGAGACTGGCTTTCCAGCAAATGGCCTTTGAGGTCTTTTTGGATGCTCCCGTTATCGGGAAAGGGCCGCGCGCCTTTTCCTATCTCGCGCTGGAAAATTGGGATCCGGACTCGTTGGAGCTTTGGATGGGCGACCCTGAGTTCGCCCATAATGAATACCTCCAAGTTCTTTCCGATTACGGACTGATTGGGTTTCTCATGATCATTCTCCTTGTTTTCGTTCACGGGGTGCTCGGGGTGACGAGTTCCTTGAAGGGCGATCAAGGCGATCCGGTGCTGTCCCTCTGGCAGGTGGGCGCGGCCGGTGGATTGGTGGCTGTCCTTTGCCAATCTTATTTCAGCTTTCTCTTGCACTTCCCCGCTTGCGTGGCCTTGGTGGCCCTCCAACTGGGGATTCTGGTCTCGCGACCGGTTTCGGCATCTCGGACCGCCACTCCTGCCAAAGCGTCGGGGCGCATCGTTGCTGTTTTGGGGCTGGGCGTGGCAGGCGGACTTCTTTTTTTGGGGGGGCATCTTTCTCTGTCCTATCTGCGGACCGGGGTGGCCGATCAAGAGTTGGCCATGGCGGCCACGAATGATGATCTTCTTCGTGGCCTGGACACTCTGGAAGACGCCGGGAAGCTGGGTTGGGATCCTAAAATTTACGAAGTCGTGGCACAACGCGCCATGTCTGAGGCCAATGCCGCAGTCAAGCAAGGCCAGCCCGAAGAGGCGAAAATCCTGAATCTACGCGCAAAGGCCGCTCTTGAAAGCGCCTTGAAATTGAATCCCCATTTTTCGGCCGCGCTGGCGGGCCTTCCCCGGGTGGAAGATGCCCTTGGAAATCATGCGGCGGCTGAAGATGGCCATCAAAAGGCGATGAAAGCAATTTGGGCCCGTGAGAATTTCCTGCGACCACATTTTCATGCGGCGCGCAGTTCTTACTTGCAGGCTCTGAAATCCGATGACAACGCGGCAGCTCTCGCGCTCCTGCGTGAGGCTGAGAGGAGGATTTTGAAACGCCGTGAGATTCTCAACAAATTTCGGGAGCTTCCCTTGGAGAAAGAACTCCGGCTTGAGCTTGAGGCTTGGATATCCTCCCACGAGGCGCGGCGATTGTTTCTTCGGGGAAATGATGTCTGGATGAATGCCCGACCCCGAAATCCCGAGCTCGCTTATGCCTTGCTGCTTGAGGCGCAGAAGCGATACCAGCGGGCGGAAAAAGTCGTGAGCGACAAAGAACCTCGTTGGGAGAAAGAGCTGGAACAGCTTGAAATCAATCTTGGTTACCTCAAAGCGGGCCAATTTCTCCCTGCCGCACTGAGCGAGGAAGAGATCGCAGAGATCATTGCGACTGAAGCGGGTCTTGATTCCGCGCCGACCACCCGCTAAGTCTCTCCCCAGATGATCTCCAATTTCGGCATGAAACTTTTCACGGGCACCGCCCACCACGCCCTCGCCTCTGACATCGCCGAATATCTGAAGTGTCCCCTGGCTGATGTCAGTGTGACAGCCTTTCCGGACGGTGAGACCTTCGTGAAGATCAACGAGAATATCCGAGGCGAAGACGTATACATCATCCAGCCGACCTGTCCGCCGACGAATCATAACCTCATGGAGTTGATGATCATGGTGGATGCAGCCAAGCGCGCCAGTGCCGGGAGGATCAATGCGGTTATCCCATTCTTCGGATATGCCCGTCAGGATCGCAAGGACCAGCCCCGCGTGCCCATCACGGCGAAACTCGTGGCTGATCTGTTATCTGCTGCCGGAGTGGACCGGGTCGTCACAATGGACCTCCATGCCGCCCAGATTCAGGGATTCTTTAATATCCCGGTCGATCACCTCTACGGGAAGCCGATCATTATCCGCGCCATCCGTGAGCGTTTTGGTGATCAATGCGAGAATCTCACCGTGGTTTCGCCGGATGTCGGTGGCGTCAAAATGGCACGTGCGTACTCTGACGCTCTCGGGGCGCGCTTGGCGATTGTGGCCAAGCACCGACTCTCAGCCACAGAGGTTGAGGCCATGCAGGTTATTGGTGATGTCAAGGGGCGGGATGTCGTGCTCGTGGACGACATGACCGAGACGGCGGGCACGCTCTGCGCCGCCGCTGAAATTCTTAAGGCCCAGGGTGCGAACCGGATTTTCGCAGCCGTGACCCATGCCGTGATCGGAGAATTGGGCCATAAGCGGATCGAGGAATCTGCCATCGAGGAGGTCATCACGACCGATTCGACCCCGGTGACGAAGCGGGGGAAAGTCAACCCAATCTCCATCGCCGACATCTTCGGAGAAGCGATCGACCGAATCCATAATGGAAAATCGGTCACTTCTCTCTTTGACATTGACGCGCCGTCCGTGTAAGCAACCGCCCCGCGCGAGACCTATCGCGGAAAATTCAACCCATCCATACCATGGCGAAGACCCAAACTCTCAAAGCTGAAACTCGCAAGCGCACCGGATCCGGTGTTCTCAAGCAAATGCGTCGTGAAGGCTCCCTCCCCTCTGTCATTTATGGCAAGGGCTCCGAAAACATTAATATCAAGGTTAACACCAAGATACTCACCGATATTCTCACGCATAGTGCCTCGGAGAGTATTCTCGTTGATCTTGAAATCGATGGCGGCGCTTCACAAACAGCTTTCCTCCAGTCCACCCAGTATAATCCACTGAGTGGTCATCTTGTGCACGCCGATTTCTTGGCCGTGACCGAGGGAATGAAGATCAGTGCTTCCATCCCGGTTGAGGTCTCCGGCGAGCCCGTTGGCGTCAAAGCCGGCGGTATCGTCGAGCAGCTTATTCGTGACCTCGAGATCTCTTGTTCTCCGAAAGATCTTCCCGAGAAGATCGAAGCAAGCATCGAGCACCTCGAAGTTGGCGATTCCCTCACCGTTGGTGAGCTCATCATTCCTGATGGGATTGAAGTTGTCCTTGCTGCTGACGTCCTCGTCGCAATCGTGAACGAGTCCCGCGTGACTAAATCCGAAGGCGGTATCGAAGGGGAAGAAGGCGAAGAAGGTGCCCCTGCTGCTGAAGCCGGTTCCCCTGCCTAAGCCCTTCTTTTCAAATTTCAAAACGCCCGGGGCTTTGTGCTTCGGGCGTTTTTCTTTTCCATCACGGAAGGGAACCCTTACCCTCCGCTTGTGAGCCTCAAATGCATCGTCGGTCTCGGAAATCCCGGAGACAAATACCTCAATACCCGCCACAATATCGGGTTTCGAGTTCTCGATACCCTGGCTGACCGGGCGGGTCAGAAGTTCCAGTTCGAGTCCAAGTGGGAATCCAGGACCTGCAAGGTCGATGACATTCTCCTGGTTCAGCCGATGACCTACATGAACGAAAGTGGCCGAGCGATTGGCTCGCTCGCTCGTTTTTTCCGCTGGGACCCGGAACAAATCCTCGTGGTTTTCGATGACGTTTCCCTGCCGCTGGGGAATCTTCGCTTTCGGATGAATGGTGGTCACGGAGGCCACAATGGCGTGCGTTCACTGCTCGCCCATCTCCCCTCCGACAAGTTTTCTCGCCTGAAGCTGGGCATTAGCGGGGCCAGTGGAGAGCAGCTTGTGGGGCATGTTTTAGGAACTTTTGCGACGGCGGAACGCGAACTCGTTGAGAACACGCTTGCAACAGCCGCCGATGCTGTCCAAGTTGCCTCTTCAAGTGGCTTCGAAAAGGCTGCAAACGAGTTCAATACCCGAACTCTTAAGAAACCGAAAAAACAAACGGAAGAAGATGAATCGCAAGTACGAGGGCATGATTGTCCTGAACACCCAGGGAACGGAGAGCAGCATTGATGAACTCGTCAGTACTGTTTCCAAAGAGCTCGAAGAAGAAGGCGCCAAACTTGATGAAATCAAGCAACTCGGCCGCAAGAAATTTGTTTACAACGCGCGAAAGCTCGATGGTGGTCACTACGTGAACTACATTTTCGAAGCTGAAGCAGACGTCATCAACAAGGTTCAGGCTCGCCTTAAGCTGAATACCTCGGTGCACCTTCAGCACTACCAACGCCTTTCCTAAAGGTTCAATCTCTGACTCGCTCACGCCATGGCCAACGTCAACAAAGTCATGCTTCTCGGGAATATCACCCGGGATCTTGAAGTCCGCTACACTCCCAAGGGAACCGCGGTTTGTGATCTTGGCATGGCCGTGAACCGGATTCGTACCGGTGATAATGGTGAGAGGATTGAGGAAGTCACCTATGTCGACGTGACCCTCTGGGGGCGTCAGGCCGAGCTGGCCGGGCAATATCTCGCCAAAGGACGTTCCGTCTTCATCGAGGGACGCCTTCAACTTGACCAGTGGGATGACAAGCAGACCGGCCAGAAACGCCAGCGTCTGCGCGTGGTCGGCGAAAACATGCAGTTCATCGGTGGTCAGGGCCAGGGTGGTGGCGGAAACCAAGGTGGTGGAGGATCTCCTCCGTCCCACGAATCTGGTTCATCCCAACAGTCGGCTCCGCCCCAGCAATCCTCGTCTCCTCCCTCGAATCAAGGGGGTGCAGCGGCTGCCGATAGCTTTGATAACGACGACGATGATATTCCTTTTTAGGATAGCACGTCTCAATTTTCCAAAGGAGTCACCTTTAAAGGAGGCTCCTTTTTTGTGAGTTATTACGGTTTTTGCCAGGGCACCGAACCTCCGCGCTGCAGGTGCGCCCGCATTGCGGTTGCGAGTTCGCGGTAGGTCTGTGCCTGTCGCTCGGCGAGATCAGTGGTTTCCAGCGGGTCCTTCTCGAGGTCGAAGAGTTCCCATGGCCCCATCGGTGAGTTTTTGACCAACTTCCAATTGCCTCGTTTCATGGCCCAAGAGGACCCGCCCATGTATCGGAGGTTGCCCTCACGGCGGGTGAAAAAGAGGTCACGTTTCTCCGCGACCTGCATCCCGGTCCTGAGAAGGGTGAGAAAGGGGCGGGCGTCCAGGCCTTCCAGCGGCTTTCCGCCGGCCGCTTCAATGGCAGTCGAGAAAATATCCATCGTGATTCCCGTGAATCCGGTGGTGGCCGGCTTGATGACCCCGGGCCAGACCGCGCAGGCCGGCACTCGA
>Ga0222651_1000762_pt1 | contig 18135 bp, 32 predicted proteins | sample AntAcemetagen369_FD_179855 | JGI IMG/M metagenome (GOLD analysis project Ga0222651, IMG submission 179855) | Saline water microbial communities from Ace Lake, Antarctica - #369 | ecosystem: Environmental > Aquatic > Non-marine Saline and Alkaline > Saline | place: Antarctica: Ace Lake...
TGCTTCTGCTTCAAATACTGCGATGATAAAAGTGGCCTCTATCATTGCGCGATTTCGGTTGGACACAGTGCTGCTAAACCACGCCGCTGGATCGTTATACCTGCGCTCCAGCCATTGCTGCGCCAGTTTCTCCCGAAGCGCGCTCATAGCGAGTAGTCCTTCAGGTCTTCGTATGCCACCATCATTGCGGCAATGTCGCACTCAGCCAGCGACTTCGCAGCAGCGTCTAACGATTGCCGCATCATCATGGCGGCAAATTTCCCGGCAGGTATTGCGTCATACTCCGGCAAAACCTGATCTCTGACCCGCGCCATTTCGGCGGGCAAGGCGTCACCAAGTGTTTCTGGTTTCTCACTCATCGTCTTCTCCCTTCCTTCGATAGTGGGCTGACATAACCCTCTGGTTTTGGTTGAAATTCACGGCCCTGAATGGACGAGCCGCCACGCCTTGACCGTTTGTCCGCCTGCGTCTTGCCCTGCTCAATCCGGCGAACCTTGGCGCGGTCAGGGGCTTCCTTGCGGGTCTTCTCTTTGGAACAGTCCGAGTCCCAAAGCGCTCGGTTTTCAAGGTCATTGGCCCCTCCTGAAAATAGCGGGTTGAGGTGCTCGTCTGTGATCTGGCGAGGCTTCTGGAAGTCCAGCCGCTTGCCGCATCCGCATCCGCAGCGACCGTTCTGGTCCAGCGCGATGCGGGCGAATTGCAGCTTGGTCAGCGGCTTGCGCTCACTCATAACCGGACTCCAGTACAGAGCTTAGCCACAGGATCGCATCACCTATCCGCAGGCCCGCTGCCTGATTGCGGCGAAGCGCCTGCAACGCCTTCTGCGCAGCCGCTTCCAGCGCAGCCACACGCTCTCTCTCTGCGAGAAGGGCGGACTGGTCATCCGGTTTGTAGCCCGTGATAAAGTAATCGTTCGCGCGGTCGCAGTTTGACCATTTGCCGTAATCGTTCCGCACCTGCCAGCGACCTGTGCGTCCCATTTTTTGCGGGTCCATGTAGGGCACCCACTTGGCGATCTGACCAATGATGATCTTGCGGCCATCAGTCGGCGCGGCTTCCATTGGCTGCCAGTCAATCTCTCTCTCATCAACCATTCTCATTCTCCATGTGTTCGTGTAGATCCGTCACGCGGCCTTGCGACCTTCCAAAATGTCCGCGACTTCACGGTTCAGGTCATCAAGGTCCACGCTCGGTAAAATGCGGGTCAGGATGATTTCCAGAGCGCGGCTGTAGAACTCTTCGAACTCATCCTGATCCATCGACGCAAAGCTGATGCTGTCCTCAATAAAGTCCTTGTATTTCCCATCGCCTGAGACAACCCATTCGCCATGACCCAGCGCCTTTTTCATCTGACGCTGGAAGCTCTTGAATGTTGGCCACTGACTCTGGTGCGGGAACACAGCCTGAAGCAGCGCAAAATACTTGCGGTGATGCTTCACGTTGCGAGGGTTGCGCACCTCACACAGCACCCAGCGGTCATCCTTGATGGTCCGCATGAGTTCGCGGGCCTCGGCATTCGCGGGAACCAGGTGATCCATTGATCGACGCAGCCAGAGTTCAACAGCCATTAGGCAACAACCGCCTTGAACCCGTCCCGCATCGTTTTGTAAACGCCTCGCAGGTCTTCGCGGTATTCCTCCGGCATATCCTCCAGTTCATCGCCCCACGCATCAGACCATGATCCGAGAGCCTCAATTGATCCGCAGGAACCAAGGGCGGTTTTGAGTTTATTGTATTGGTCTTTCAGGTCACGATTGGACCGCCCGTTAGCGTCCAGCGGCCCAACACTTCCAGATGGCAGGGGCTTGGGTGCTGCGCGTTGCTGCTTAGCGCCCTGAGCGGCAGCGTTGCCATCATCATCTTCTGGTGCAATTCCAGTCAGGCTCTCCAGCCCGATCCGCTTGGCATAGGTCGTCGCTGACTTCATGGTTTGCATGTCCTTGCCAGCATTTACGAGTGGAACGGCGCATTCGATCCGTGTGTCAGATTGCCCGTGGGCCAGTATCGTCACCATATACTCAGACCCCTCCATATTGCGCATGGTGTGATAATACGAAATGCCGTGAGCGTTCAGGGCAGGACGGGCGGCATCTACCACGTCTGATAGGTCTGCATACTTGCTCTTGAAAAATGGGTTTGCCTTTCCCTTCACCAATGCGCCCATCTCTAACTGCGCTGCGGCTAGGGCCATCTCTACATTTTTGTGTTCGGTCATCATTTCTCTCCTGTCTGTGTTGTGTCGCAGCAGGCCAGATCATGCCGGACCAGTTCCGCGCCTTTAACCCGCTCGTAATTCGCCAGAGCCGCGTTGAACTGCTGCTCTGCCTCCTGTGCCAGCGTCCAGATTTGCTCCAGGATGTGGCGGTTGGACTCCATCTTGCGACGTGCGGACCAGATCGCGTCTGACGCCTCGTTAGCAAGCTGGGCCTTGGCCAGCGTTGGGCATTTGATGCGCTCGCGGTGAATGAGATGTGACATCAGCATTGGTTCTGCTCCTTAAACATTTCCTTCGCGACCTTCCGGCCAGCTTCATCGACCCGCTTCCAGTCAGCTTCTGAGGCGATCAGGGTGAACCCGTGCGCGTCGTAAGCGTGGATCTGACGACCGCCAACTGTGTTGAATCCGCGCTGGCAGACCGGGCAGTGCAGGGGGTGGGTCATTGGTCGTCCCCCGCCATTTCGATAAGCGCATCGACTGCTTCTGTTGGCGTCATACCCGTGCCAATAGGCGACTCAGAGCCGTCATAGCTTTCGTATGTGGCTAACCAAGGCCCGAATGGGTGGTCGCTTGGGTACTGCAAAATGATGTCTTCTGATGGCATGGCCCTTGGGTTTCCCTTGAGCGCGGCAATCACAGTCGGGAGTAGTTCGACCATCGCGACTTCTGCCGCTGAGCTGCTGTTCTCTAAGCCTGGCTTGATGCGCTCCAGCCTGTTGATGATTTCTTGGGGGGTCATTGGGTTGGCTCCTGTGTCCGGCAGTTTTTGATTTCGTATTTCATGCCGCACCCCTCCGCAGAGCAACTGCACTTAAAATCTCCGTCCAGTCCGTCCGTTTTTCATTGTAAGCGTGGAGGCCAGCGTCTGAGATAGAGCCGTCAAGGATGCCAGCGCGTAGGGCCTCGTCCTCGGTCTCGATCTCGCAGTCTTCGATGCCAGCCTCTGCCATTTCGCGCAGGTGCCGCTCGTGTTCGTCTGCGAGCTGGTAGGCGTAGTCTATGTTGATGTGGTCGGTCATTGTGCTGCCCTCTGTTGATGACCCTTTATTGCACACATGTTTCACCCCCGCAACAACAAAATGTGTCTTGCGTGAAACATTTTTATAGGGCATGGTGTTTTTATGAAAAAGCATATGACCCTTGATGAATGGTGCGAGCAGGATGGCAGAGGCCCCTCTGCTCAGGCAAAAGCGCTTGGTATCAGCCGCGCAACTCTATGGCGCTTGCGCGGTGATAGCCACGACCTGCTTCCCGACACAGCGCGCCGCATAGAGCTGGCAACAGCTGGCAAAGTAAAGGCGTCCGTATTGCTAGGGGTCGTGGCATGACCAAACAGGTGTTGGCCTAACATGAACGGGCTGGGCAAAACTCGCACACAAGACTGCCTCAACGGCATCGCATGGCTGGCCTGTATCTGCGCGATGTATGCGCTGGCGTGGTGGGTGGCATGAGAAAGATTGCAGCCCTTTATGTCGAGACGAACGGCAGCTATTTCGGCCTGCCTGGCGTTGATCCGTGGGACTCGGATCGTGACGCTCGCCTGTATGCCGGACTGCATCCGGTTGTTGCTCACCCGCCCTGCCAACGCTGGGGAAAACTATGGGCTGGGCAGCCTCTCTGGATCAAGCGCACAGGTGAACGCAAGGTCAAAGGCGACGATGCTGGGTGTTTCAAAGCTGCGCTCGCTGCCGTTCGGAAGTGGGGTGGTGTTCTGGAACATCCCTGGGGCAGCCACGCATGGCCGCACTTCAATCTGAACACACCCCCGCGCGATGGCGGCTGGATCACTGCGGACTTCCACGGTGGCTGGACATGCTGCGTGGAGCAGGGCCGCTATGGTCACTATGCCCGCAAGCCCACTTTGCTGCTGGCCTATGGCTGCGATCTGCCAGACCTCGATTGGGGCGTCAGCAAGCCGAGTTTCCCACAGTGGGCCATCGACAAGCACGGCGTCCAATACTGCAAGCGGGCAGGTGAACTGGCCTTTAAGGGCGGCGGGACAGATAGTTCCCCCCGCATCGGCACACCTGACCAGTTTCGCACCATCCTGCTGGATATGGCCCGCAGCGTCTCCAGAGCGGAGGCCGTGGCATGACCGCCCAATTAGACTGGCTGGACCTACTCGAAGAGCACCGCGCACCTTACCTGGACCGCGCCCGCGAAGCAGCCCTGAAGCTGCTGGAACGCCGCGACCAGATCCATATCAACCACGTCCGCGAAGTCTGCCCCCCGCCTGCCCACATCGATCCCCGCGTCATGGGTGCAGTGCTGAAGGGCTGGCAGTTTGAGGCGACAGGCCAGTTCCTGCTGTCCAACCGCGACACTTGTCACCGCCGCCCGATCCAGTGGTTCAGGCTGAGCCGCAAATATCTGGTGAATCGGGGGCTGGTATGACGTGCGACCGCTGCACCCCGTCCAGCCTCTGCCTAAATCACGAGGCAGAAGCCAAGTCCGCCGCCTTCCTCCGCGCCCACGACGAACGCGAGGCAATAGCCCGTGGATCGATCCGCTACGCGCGCAACGCCAATGCTGTGAGGGGATGGACATGACGTGGCCATTCGGAAGCCTCAAAACATTTGGCTATGATCTTATCATGGCCGATCCGCCTTGGTCTTTCGACAATTGGTCAAGGGCTGGCGAGGCAAAGAACGCCAAGGCGCAATATGATTGCACGTCTTTGGATTGGATAAAATCCCTTCCTGTTGGGGATCTTGCTTCACCTGATTGTCTTCTATGGCTGTGGTGCACCAATCCCCTCCTGCCTGAAGGGATTGAGACATTGCGGGCATGGGGCTTCCAGTACAAAACAGCGGGTCATTGGAGCAAAAAGACCGTAAACAATTTACAGGCATTCGGCACAGGCTATATTCTGCGCTGCGCTGGTGAGCCGTTTTTGATTGGAACCATTGGGTCTCCCAAGACAGCGCGAAACGTCCGGTCAGTCATTGAAGGTCCAATCCGAGAGCATTCCCGAAAGCCCGACGAAGCGTTTGCTGCAGCGGAGGCGTTAATCCCCAGCGCGCGCAGGCTAGAGCTGTTCAGCCGCCAAGCACGGCAGGGGTGGAAAACATGGGGTAATGAGGCAGATAAATTTGATGAGGTGATCGCATGAAACACTCACTAGCCCAGATCGCCCGCGTCATGATGACCAGCCGCAAGGAACTGCGCTCGCGTCCACATCCTGGCGATGGCGCGAACACCTACGCGTTTTTCGACGACCGCATCCGCAATTTCATTCGCCTAGCATTCACTGAGGGCCACTCGGTCGAATCCATCATGGACTACATCGACCGCTCTGAAACGATGGTAACACACGCTCTGCGGATGACCTGCATGGACATGTATGGGGGCGAATACGGGCGGTCACTGGTGCAAATCCATCACCAAATGGTAGGGCTGAAGCCTTGCTAGTTCCCCTGATACGTGTAGAGTAGGCGGACCGGGAGACGCGCAAACGTCTCAACCGGTCCATATCAAGCGCCAACTGGAAAGGAACGCGCCCAATGATTAAACCATACACCAGTTTCACCGGACACTGCAACACTAAGTGTGGCGTGGCGTCATGAGTATTGAGGCGACAAATTGGGCCTATCGCACATTCAAGATTGTGGACCTGCCAACGGCTGATCGTATTGTCCTGCTTGTTTTGTGCCACTCTCACAACAAGAAAGACAATAAGTGTTTCCCCTCGCATGACACGATTGCGGAGGCAACGGGGCTTTCCAGAACGCGCGTTAAATATGCCATCAGAACGCTAAGCGCGCTGAACCTTATAAGTGTCGAAAGGCGGATGCCGAATGGTCGCCAGTCAAGCAATCAGTATGTTCTTTTTGGTAAACTGAAGGTCAAGATTGACGTTGCGTCAGGGGGGCACCTCAGCCCCCCCCATAGGGGGGCACGTCCTGACCCCCTAAAAAGTCGTGAGGTGACCCCTATAAGGAAGGTACTTATAGATATAGGCAGAAGCTCTTGCGGAAATATCGTAAAATTCCCTGTCCAGAAAAGTGATGGTGGTGATGTCTAACACAGCGACCATTCATAACCTGTTCACTGGTCAGGCTCTTTCTTCAGACAAGCGCGTAGCAAGAGATTATCAGGCGAAGGCTATCCAGTCCGTCCGGCAAGCGTTCATGGCTGGCAAGCGTCGCGTTGTGTTGATGCTGCCAACCGGCGCAGGGAAGTCATTCATTGCTGCGAAAATCATTGAAGCGGCCTTGGCCAGGGGTTCGTCAGTGATGTTCACGGTCCCGCGCATCGCGCTGATTGATCAAACGATTGAGCAGTTTGAGCGTGAGGAAATCAAGCACATTGGCGTCATTCAGGCCACGCACCCGCGTACCGATTGGACAGCGCCCGTGCAAATCGCATCCGTTCAATCTCTGGACAAGCGACTGCTTCGCCAGCAGCCACCAGCGTTAGTGATAATCGACGAATGTCACATCAACTCCAAAGTCATTCCGAAAATGATGGAGCTTTGGCCTGACGCCAGGTTCATCGGGCTTTCGGCTACGCCCTGGGCGAAAGGCATGGGGCTGCTGTGGGATGACCTGCAAATCGGATCCACGTTAACTGAACTGATTGATGCTGGCACCCTGTCGAAGTTCGTCGCTTACGCGCCATCAAACCCGGATCTGAGCACCGTCAAAACTGTGCGGGGTGATTATGCTGAAGGCGATCTAGAGCGCGAAATGAGCAAGCCCGCGATTGTAGGTTCTGTTGTTGGCACATGGCTGGAGCGTGGAGAGAACCGCCCGACGCTGTGCTTTGCGGTCAACATCGCTCATTCGCAGGTGTTGCGGGAGCAGTTCGAGCGCGCTGGCGTCTCGGCTGAGCACGTTGACCACCAGGTGGACAGTGTTGAGCGCAGGCTGATCGAGCGCCGGTTTAGGTCTGGTGCGGTCAAGATCGTGTGTTCCGTTCGGACCATGACCACGGGCATTGACTGGCCTGTTAGCTGTATCATCGATGCCGCTCCTACTCGATCTGAGATGTTGCACTGCCAGAAAATCGGGAGGGGATTGCGGGTTAATCCTGGAACCGAAGATTGCGTTATTCTGGATCATGCAGGCAACTCGCTTCGCCTTGGCCTGGTCACTGACATTCACCACGCAGAGCTTGACGAAACACCAGCAAATGAGAAGCAGCCAGCTAAGGCGACCGAGAAACTACCAAAGCCATGCAGTGTCTGCGAAGTGCTGTTCCTTGGCCTGATCTGCCCTGCCTGTGGGCATGAGCGTAAACCGATACCCGGCATTGAAAACGTGGACGGCGAACTGGTGGAGATTGGCAAGAAGCGCACCCACACGATGGCTGAGAAGCAGGAGTTCTGGTCAATGGCGCTTTGGCTTGACGATGACCGCGCCAAGGGCGGCAGGCTGGCGAAGGGGCTTTACAAAGGCAAGTTTGGCGTCTGGCCGCAGGGCCTCACCCACTTCCGGAAATATCCCGATGCGGCGTTCTGGAATTACGAAAAATCATCACGCATCCGGTACGCAAAACGTATGGCAAAACAACAGAAAATGTAGTAGTATCAAACTAAGGGCAGCACAAAATGAACACACAACATCACGAACGAACGACTGACGCGGCCAAAGGTCAATGGCGCGGCATCCTGATGAGTTTGGGGGTTCCGGGAAAATCACTCGCAAACCGCCACGGTCCTTGCCCTATGTGCGAGGGCCAGGACCGATTCCGATTTGATAATCAGGAAGGCTCAGGCAGCTATATCTGCAATCAATGCGGTGCAGGCCGGGGCATGGATCTGGCGATGCGGTTCACTGGCAGGCCATTTGTTGAGGTGGCGTCTGAGATTGATTCGCTGTTGGGCAACAAGAAATTTGATCAGGACGAGGTGAAGCCCGCGATGACGGATGCCGAGCGATTGAGCGCGTTGCGGGGTGTTGCAGCCCTGACCACAAAACTGGAACCGGGTTCAATTGGGGATGTGTATTTCGCAACCCGAGGCTTGTCAGAGCGTGTTTACCCCCGCTCGCTACGGTTTGCGGCCAGCCTGCGTGATGGTGAGGGCGGTGTCCGGCCCGCGATCGTGGCAACGATCCAGGATGCAGAGGGCAAAAACGTCACGCTTCATCGTACGTTTTTGATGCCAGACGGAAGCGCAAAGGCCCGCATGGCTGCGCCTCGTAAGCTGATGCCGGGGTGCATCCCTGATGGCTCTGCGGTTCGCCTGAGTGACTGGAATGGTGGTGCGCTTGGGATTGCGGAGGGCATTGAGACCGCTATGAGCGCGTCACGGCTGTATGACCTGCCGGTATGGGCGGCGATCAATGCGACCATGCTGGAGAAGTGGACGCCTCCAGAGGGGTGCGATGAGGTCACGGTTTTCTCTGACAATGACGCCAACTTCACTGGTCAGGCTGCGGCCTACCGTTTGGCAAACAAGCTGGCGATCAAGGGCATGAATACCGCTGTCCTGATCCCTGACCGCATTGGAACCGATTGGAATGATGCGCTGTTGCTGGCCCGTCCTGTGAATGGGAGCGCGTCATGAGACTGCCACTAACAACACGCATGAGAGAAATCCTTATCGAGACAGCCCGCGCTAAGGGGGTGCCAGCGCACAGGCTGGTATCTCCCGGCAAGGAAAAGCCGATCACCCGCGCTCGCCGCGCATGGTTTCACGCCATGACGATGGCCGGATACTCGTACAGCGAGATAGGCCAGCGCGCCGGGTTTGATCACACGTCAGTGCTTTACGGCGTTCGTGAGCATTCGATGGCCATTTACGGAACCGCCAAGCGGGCAGGCCGTGCGGAGATTGAAGCGGCCTATGCTGCGTCACAGATCGAGGTGGCAGCATGACCCAGCGCAAAGCAGGCCGCAAGGGCGGCCCCTCCATGACCCCAGACATTATCGCCCTGAACGCTAAGGGCATGTTCGGCAAGGACATCGCTGCCCAGCTGGGCTGCTCAGGCGCACACGTCTCAAAGGTTCTCTACCGTCACCGCAACGAGGCCAAGCCCATGCACCGGATGACTGAGCACTGGCAGGCTAAGCCCAGCCCGAAGCATTGCCGCGAATGGGTCCAGACCCCCGAAGGCCTTCAGCCGTGCGGACAGCCCAAGCACAAGATTGACGGCGAAAGCATGGGTCAGTGCAAAGTCCACTACGAGAAGCAGCGCCCATACGCGGGCAAGACAATCACCAAAGCAGCCTAACGAAAGCAACCACCATGAAAGACACACTCGAACAGCTCGCAGCAGAGGTTACTGCCGCAAACGACGACCTGAATCTAGGCAACCACGACAACGACCTCCAGCGCCTGAGAGAACTGGAATCTGACCGGGAGGATTTGATCGAGCGGATAAATGCCCGTGAAGAGCGTTTGCATGTGGCCAGAACCGCGTTGCTGTCATTTATGTCACCGGAGACCCAGCCAGAGCAAAGCGCGCCTGTGGCGGCTCCTGAGAGCGCAGCAGAGGCATTCAACACTGCGTTCCACCAGACGGAAGCAGCAGACGCATGGACGCCAGAGACGCGCGAAATGCTCGCTGAGATTGCTGGCCCCACTGATCCCAATGCGCCGATGTCAGGCGTGGAAACAATGTTGCGGGGGGATTGGGCCGTCAAACCCGCCCCCGACGACCAGCCCGACACTGAACCCGACCACATTCACCGAATCGATGCGACTGACTGAGCCGCGTCCCAATGAACGCTGCGGAATACGTCCTTCGTGCCGCAGTTACTTTCCCAGCCGGTTTCCCATCCCCATCGTGACCGGCTGGGGCTTTTTTTGGAGAGACCCATGAACCTGATCTGCCGCCTTGGATGGCACCACTACCAGCCCGCCTACAGGGACGGCCGCGTTGACGTATGCACAAGGTGCGGTCGTGAGAAGCGGATCAACTGGAAACCCATTCCCAACCCCGACACATACGGTCGCCAACTGGCGCGGCCACGTACACGAGGAGAGAAAGCATGAACGTTTATGCCTTTTATGCGCCCCGCCCGGATCTTGCCGCACGAGCCTTACGAGACAAGAAATTCGACGCATTTTCCGTAATGCAACTGAGCCGGCGCAAACAGTCTCGCCACGTCCGCAAGGAGACAGCGAGCACGCAGGAGGCCATTGTTGCAATTAACGGCTATGTTTTTGTGCGCGGAGACGTGGACTTTTTCGCCATCAGCCGGATCCGCCTGGTTGGCCGTCCATTTCAGTTTGCCCCGTTTCCCCGCTCAGCCGCACGATGGCTAACCACAGACCTGCCGCGTGACCTGTTCCCGGACACTGAAACAGCAGAGCGCATTGCGGCCAAGGTATCCCGAAAACTGAGCCTTGGTGATGAGGTTATGATGCTGGATAAAAAAGCGCAGGTTCGGGCTATTGAAGGCGAGCGGATTCTGTTGGACATGGGGATATTGGGTGCAAGCAAGGTTTGGCTGGCGGCATAGTTGACGCGGGCTGCGAATTAGCCACATATAACAACGGCTAGCACCCGATCCGCAGGCAACCCACAATATGGGCCGAGCAGCGGGGTGCTACCAAGGGGGCAGCATTACCGCGACGCGGGTGACTGCTCCTCAAGTTGAAATCTATTGCCTACACGTCATCGGTAAGAGTTGCGGTTGGTCCGGCTTTTCCAGAGTGCTATACCAGAACGATGACAGCGCGTTGACTCAGATGCTTCCGGCCCCACTGGTCGGCTTCATTACATAGGAGGCCATCATGGCTCAGATCAAAACACCTGACATTTCACTCACCGGCATTGGCAACGTCCTCGCTGGCCTCGCTGGCGCATTTCTGGTTGACAATATTGCCCTTGATGGCGCCGTCACGCAGATGCTTCCTGCCTCAATCGTCGGCTTTGTTGGCCTTCTGATCTTTGCGGGCGTTGCGGTCTACGTGTACAAGCAGGCCAAGAAGCTGAACTGATGACGCCTGAGCGCCAGAAGACCATAGTCCGCATCCTGGCGCTGCTCTTCGGGGCGGCGCTTTTCGGCATGTGGTTCTGGGGGACTTATGGGTAGGTACTTCACCAAGTCGGCTATTGTCGGAACACCATCGCCAGACAGTTCTCGCTACCTGATGGACCCAAACAATGAGGGTGCCAGCATCACGGTTCACGAGGACGAACTCGAAACATGGACCGGCTTGCTCAACGCATCAGGCGAAGAGATACACAGGACCGAGCGCATCTCGCTTGGCTTCAAGGTGCGCAAATGACCAAGCCTGACCGTTCCCCAACATCCGGACGCTTCATCAAGCGCGGCCTACTGGCAAAGCTGGCTGGCATGTTCTCCCGTAAAGACAAGTCTGAACAGCCCCTCTTGCTCACTCACAAGGTGGGCGAAGCTGAGAAGAACACCACGAGGTCCAAGCGTTGAGCCTAGTTCGTTTCCCCGTGCGCAGGCCTGTCGGATTGCCTGTGCGTTCAGTGCTGGGCGGAGTGTTTGCCTTCTCCCCTGATCAGGTGAGCGGCACACAGGCATTCTACGACCCGTCAGACCTGACCAGCCTCTACCAGTCTCGCACTGGTGGCAGCATCGTCAGCGCAGATGGCCAGACTGTCGGCATCATGCTGGACAAGAGCCAGATGGGTGGGAAGACGGCGGCTGCGTTTATTGCTGGTGCGGAGGCATCTGGCACGGAGGTAGGCGACACGTTCGGCGTGGGCGGTGCAACCCCCACTTCGGTAGGTGGCGTTTGGTCTCTGGCAAAAGAGGCAAGCGGAACTTGGACTCAATCTGTACTGATTACGCTTACCGGATGGTACGCTGTCACGTTTACGGTCACTGAACTGTCAACCCCCGGCGCTGGTGCTGTGTATGTTCGTGATGGATTTAGCAACGACAGCGGAGTAGGTGCGAATGGCACTTACACGCGTGTTTCAAATCTATTGAGCGGATTCCGCGTTTTTCCTGCGGTTGGTGGCACATCTTGCAAGATACAGATCAACTCTTGCAAGGCCCTCCCCGGCCACCACGCCCTTGCCCCAAGCGATGCAGCCCGTCCTCTCTACAAGACCGCAGGCGGCCTTCATTGGCTCCAACCAGACGGCACAGACGACTTTAAGCAGGTCAGCCCGACGCTCGATCTCGGTGAGACTTGGTGGCATGTTGGGGGGTGGAAGGCAACTTCCGGCAGGGCTTTCACAACCACATCTTGGTATCAAAATGCAATAAGAGCTACCGGAAGCAGGTGGATTTGGTACAATGACGCAGGCGCGCAGACAAATGTATCAACATCTGATCCTGTTAGTGCGAATGTGACCACCATTGAAAAGGCATCTAATGCTAGTCTGTCACTCAGGTTCAATGGCGTCGGTGAAGTTTCTGCTATTAATCCATTTGACGAGACGGGTGTCGCCGGACTTGCACTCTTTACGCAGGGGAACGGTTCTTATGCTGGTGGCCTCAATGGCCGATTCTACGGTGGCACCTTCGGCACTGGAACACTAAGCCCCTCAGACCGTGCCAAGCTGGAAGCATACACCGCAGCCAAGACAGGCGTAACCCTGTGACCGACCGCACCGGCCACGCAATCTGGATAGCCCTGATCGCCATCGTGCTGGCGCTGGTCCTGTCTGCCTGCCAGTCGGCTGCTAATTTCGATGCCTACATTGCAGGCAAGCCCGCTGAGCCGCTGCAATCTGGACAGCTATACATGACACAGGCATTCGACAGGCCAACCGTCATGGCTAAGTGCCTGAAAGAAGTCGGAGTGCCCGGCCACGCCTGCACCTACCGTAGAGCAGGCGACACGCTGTCAACCATGATTATCTCGATAGACGACGCTGGCCCTGTCCTGCGTCACGAGCTTTACCACGTCGCCCAAGGAAATCGGGGCGAGGACATGAACCACAAAGGATTTAAGTGATGGCGACCACTGACAAGCAGACGCTAGACGCGAATGATGAAGTCTGCGGCCCGGTTATCATCGTAACTGGCAAGATTGGTTTTTTCAGCGTTGCGGTAACGGGCACAATCACTGTCACCCTCCAGCGCCGGATCGACGGTGCAAATTGGGTCGCTGTAGAGGACGGCTACACAGCCAGCACAACCAAGGACATCGTGGGCGCAGGCACATACCAGCTAATTGCTTCCGGCACGTCTGGAGGCTCGGCTGTCTGCTTCATCGGCACACAATGACTGACCGAACCGCCAAGATACTCGAACAGGACAAGATGGTACTGCGTGGTCTCAAAGCGCGCGGTAAGCACATCGTCATGTCACTGGACGATGACGAGACGCTGGACATCACCCTAGACTGGACCCCCTGGCTCGGCACTGACACCATCGCCAGCGTATCCAATACAGCTTCAGGCATCACCGTATCCGGCGCATCCAACACAACCACAAGCGCAACATTCAAAGTCGCATCCACATATTCAGGCTGGGTAGAGCATCGCATCACCACAGCAGCCGGACTGATCAAGGAAAAGCTGATCCTCGTAGAGGTCAACGGCTTCCCGCTTCGTGATGACTATGGTGTTGGCTGGAGAGTGCTTTGAGCAAGCGTAACTACTATGTCTACGCCTACCGCATCGATGGCGATATGGCTTATGTCGGGAAGGGAACAGGCAAACGCGCTTGGGAACATCTTCGCCGCGCTCGAAACCCAATCCTGCGCCAACGCATCGCATCCGCAAACTCGGTAACTGTTCGCGTCGTATCGCGCGGCCTGACAGAGCCTGAGGCGTTTAGACTGGAGCGTCGGTGCATCAATAAATGGCGCGCTACACTGAGCAACCTCACACAAGGCACTAGAACACAGACTGAAGCCTTGTGGCATGACTGCCTAAACGATCTACAGAACAACTTCATTAGCTATGGCGTAGCTGTGGTGAGCACAAACGGTTCTCGGTATGATTTGCAGAGTGGATCTATAGTGGCCGATACCATTGCGCTGCGTGTTCGCAACCTTGCTTGGCTCAAACGACAGATGCGTTCGATCATGCGGATGTTGGAAGCGGAAGACCCGAGTTTGATTTAATGGCTGAGAAAACTCCAAAATCAAAACGCGGTGGTCCTCGACCCGGTTCTGGCAGGCCAAAAGGCGTCAAAAACCAAACCACAATCATGAAAGAGGAGCTTCACAAGGAGGTCCTCTCGCGCGCCATTCAGGACGATACGACACCGCTCGAAGTCATGCTGAACATCATGCGCGATCCAGAGTCTGAAATGTCCATGCGGTTTGAAGCAGCCAAGGCGGCAGCGCCTTACGTGCACCCGCGTTTGTCTCAAGTCGATTCAACGGTGACCCAGAACGTGCACTTCACGATATCCGACGAGCCGATGACCGACGAAGAATGGGAAGCAGAGTATGGAGAAAAGGACTCTGTGGAGACCCCAGCGCGGCCCGCAAGCAGCCTTAATTAAGTGCCCGGCCCGCGAAGTCCTGTTCGGCGGAGCGAGAGGTGGAGGCAAGACAGACGGAAGCATTGGCAAGGCAGCGATACGGCAGAAGATGCTCGGGTCGATCTTCAACAAGGTAATTTTCCGCCAGGAGATGCCGCAAGCGGACGACATGATCGAGCGGGCGCAGGACATACTTTGTCCGATTGGTGCGAGCTTCAACAAGGTCCAGTCTCAGTTCACGTTTCCCGCTGGCGGTCGATTGCGTTTCAGACCACTTGAGAGCGCCAGGGACGCGCAGAAGTATCAGGGCCAGAACCTGACTGACGTGGATATTGACGAGGCTGGCAACTATCACATGCCCGATGCCATCGACAAGATGTGGGGTGCTCTGCGCGGTGCGAACGTCAAGATGACGCTGCTCGCCAACCCCGGCGGACCTGGGGCAACGTGGATCAAGGAGCGGTTCGAGATCGACACCAATCCACGTGGGATGAAGATACTGAACCACAGCCTGCCGAACGGTGCGATTCACACGCGCTGTTTCATCCCGTCCAAGGTGACGGACAACAAGGCGCTGCTGGCGAACGACCCTGACTATGTAAACCGCCTTTATCTCGTCGGCTCAAAGGAATTGGTCAGGGCGTGGCTTGAAGGCGACTGGAACGCCATTGACGGCGCGTTCTTCGATTGCTGGTCTCCCAAGCTGGTCATCAGCCCGTTCGAGATACCCAAGGACTGGCATAAGTTCAGGTCTTTCGATTGGGGATCTGCTGCGCCCTTCTCGTGTGGATTCTGGGCGGTCGCTGGTGATGACCTGCAAAGACCAGAGGGCGTTATCCCGAGGGGCGCGCTGATCCGGTTCAAGGAATGGTACGGGTCAAGCGCGCCCAACAAGGGCTTGAAACTGACGATCGAGGAAGTGGCGTCAGGCATCAAGCAGATGTCGGAAGACCATACATACACAGGCTGCGTGGCTGACCCGGCTATCTTTGCTGAAGACGGTGGCCCAAGCCGCGCCGAGATATTCCGCAGGGCAGGCGTCATCTTCAAGCCAGCAGACAACAAGCGGGTTGCCCGCAATGGTGCAATGGGCGGCTGGGATGAGATGCGCCAGCGGATGATCGGCAATGACCGTCCGATGCTCTACTGCACCACGCTTTGCAAGGACTCGATCCGCACGATCCCGACCTTGCCGCATGACCAAAAGAGGCCGGAAGACCTGGACTCAAACTCTGAAGACCACGCAGCGGACGAATGGCGATATGCCTGCATGTCTCGTCCCTGGATAGCAGGCAAGCGGCCTGCCGACCGGAAGCCGGGCTTCAGTGACTACAAATCCACGAGTAACGGAAGTGGCGATTCATGGCGAGTATGACCGAACCGAAGCCCGATGAAGGCCAGGACGAGCCTGAGTTTAAGGGCCGTGGTATCGAAACCTACAAGCGCTGGTTCCGCAACTCGGAGGAAGCGCACGCGCCTGCCCGCAAGCTGGCGCACCGTGATCGTGACTGGTACGACAACTTTGATGACGACCAGTGGGACGAGACTGAGAAGGCAATCCTGCGCAAGCGTGGCCAGCCCATCGTCACGTCCAACCGGATCAAGCGCAAGGTCAACTTCCTGTGCGGTATCGAGCAGAAGCAGCGCTCTGACCCAAGAGCATTCCCGCGCCAGCCTGAGAACGAGGAGCAGGCAGCGGTTGTCACTGACGTGCTGGACTACATCGAGACAGAGACGCGGTTCGATAAGGTTGCCACGAATGCGTTCAGGAACCTGTGCGTTGAGGGCATCCAGATCGTTGAAGTCATGTTTGATGACGACATTGAGTGCCGGATGGTCGATTATGACCAGTACTTCTATGATCCGCGGTCCAAAGATGCGGACTTCTCTGACGCCAGATACCAAGGCTATGGCGACTGGTTTGACCTTGAAGATGCCAAGGAGATGTTCCCCAGCGAGGAAGCGCAGGCATTCCTTGACGGATCGCTCACTCAGGTTGGCAATATGGACGAGGGCCACGAAGACAAGCCTGGACATCACTGGGGTGATGCTACACGCCAGCGGGTACGCGTTTGCTGCGTCTACTGGAAACAGGGCAAGGTCTGGAACTACACGTATTTTACCGGTGCAGGCGTGCTTGAGGAAGGCGTCTCGAAATACCTCGATGAGGATGGCGAACCGGCTTGTGCGTTAATTGCGGCAAGCTGCTACGTCACTCGCGAGAATGAGCGTTACGGCACGGTACGTGACCTGATCAGCCCGCAATCGGAGATGAACTATCGCCGGTCGATGGCGCTAAACCTGATGAAGAATCGCCGAATGTGGGGAGTGCAGGGCGTGTTCGCGCCTGACCAGAACCCGAAGGAAGAGGTTGCCCGCGCTGATGGCCTGCTGATCGTCAACGGATCGATTGGTAAGGAATGGGGGTTCATTGAGAGCCAGTCCGAGATATCGAACAATTTCGAACTGTTGCAGGAAGCCAAGAGCGAGATCGACGTGCACGGGCCGAACGCAGGCTTGCAGGGACGCGGCACAGAAGACCAGTCTGGTAGAGCAATTGCTTTGCAGCAGAACGCAGGCATGGCCGAAGAGAACACGCTGTTCGATACGCACAATGACTGGAAGCTGCGGGTTTACCGCGCGATGTGGGCAAGGGCGAAGCAGTTCTGGACCGAGGAAGATTACCTTCGGGTGACGGATGAGGACGCGCCAGGCGGTGCACGGTTCACACCGATCAACTCGATGCAGCCTGTGATGGCTCCTGTTGCCGGACCTGATGGCCAGCCAATGCAGGGACCAGACGGCCAACCACAGATGCAGCCGCAGGTGGACCCGATGACGGGCCAGCCTCAGATGCAGATGAAGAACTCACTGGCTGAGATTGACGCAGACATCGTTCTGGAAGCCGCGCCGGACATGATCACGCTCCAGCATGAAGAGTTCAAGCAGTTAGCACAGATGGCAGGCAATGGCGTTCCTATCCCGCCTGACGTGTTGCTTGAAGCCAGCCAGATCAAGGACAAGCGCAAGTTGATTAAGCGCCTGCAGGAAGAGATGGGCGCGCAGGCCAAACTGCAACAGGCGGGCCAGCAGATCGAAGAGATGCAGAAGGCCATGCAGCAGATGCAACAGCAGATGCAGCAAAAGCCGCCAGAGCCAACGAGCGCACTGGATCAGGCCCGCATTCAGGACATGGTAGCCAAGGCGATGCGTGAGGAACGCAAGCTGGCACTGGAAGAGGCGAAAGCCGGGCCACAGATGGCCAGGGACCGTGCGCAGGCAACTGCCACAATGATCAATGCGACGAAGCCGGACATACCACCGGCAGCGCCTCGCAGATAAGTTTTCCCGCAAGGGTCAAACACCGCCGCCGGGTGATTTTCGGGCGTATCAGGCCGCCGCTGTTCGGGCGTGGAGCGACGAATTATGAGCGAGACAAAGGATTTTCTAGACGATGACTTCATGGCTGACGAAGCCCCGGTTGAAGCTATCGAGCAGGCCCCTGAGCCAGTGGAGGACGCCTCGAAAGGGCCGACCCGTGGACCAGATGGCAAGTTCGTAAAGGCCGAAGCCGAGGCGCAAGCTGAGCAAGTCGAACAG
>Ga0222651_1000763_pt1 | contig 18113 bp, 19 predicted proteins | sample AntAcemetagen369_FD_179855 | JGI IMG/M metagenome (GOLD analysis project Ga0222651, IMG submission 179855) | Saline water microbial communities from Ace Lake, Antarctica - #369 | ecosystem: Environmental > Aquatic > Non-marine Saline and Alkaline > Saline | place: Antarctica: Ace Lake...
TCGGTGTGCGGGCGCCATTCGATCACATCCTTTTCAAAGAAGAGCAACATCTTATCCAGCCCAGCTTCTTCGGCCACATCGCAGCGATAGCCATCGATGCCAAACTCGCGCACCCAATACTCCAAGGCGTCGGTCATCACGAGGCGCATCTCTGCATTATTAAAGTCGAGCGCGATCACATCTGTCCAATGCGCGACGGGCGGGATGAATTCACCAGCTTCGTTGGTTTCGTAAAATTCGGGGTTCGTCTCCGTCCAGTGGTGATCCCATGCTGTGTGGTTGGCCACCCAGTCGAGGATCACATACATGCCCAACTCGTGCGCAGGGGACACAATTGCAAGGCGAGTTTGACAGTTGAACTTGAATTCAGAAGTTGAAGAATCCGCCACCCACAGCGATGTCGACCCTTGCCAGATCGCTTCGCTTGAGCGCTCAACTTTTTCAAGCCTTCTGAACCACTCGCTCCAAATACCGCCCGAAGGCGCGCATTACCCGCAGGTGTATCCGTGCCTGCGTATTGGCGTAGATCCACCATGGCAGCGTGGGCGCGAATCCGTGAATCGAAGCAATCAAGCAGCCTTGCTCAGGAAATAGACGAAACTCCAGACGCCCAGGCGGATCGACATCGCGCGACAGCCGACCCCCCGAAATATAAAACGCACAACGCCGCTGGCTCCCTAACGAGTATGGCGTGGGCGTGAGTTCCAGTAAGACGAACCTGCCGCCCAAAGCCTCAAAACGAACAACCGCTTCCGCATCCTTAGTCGCATTGATCAGCCCACCGAAACGCCGACTCAGCCACTCACCATATTCGGTGGCGATCTTTTGCGCACTCCACCCGGTGGGCAAGGGCATCCGCTGGACTGAGCGCACGCGGCGCGCTTCTTTAATGTATTTACGATCAGAAGCTTGGGTAGAGCTACGCGGGTTGGGCTTAGGCATCCCCTCGGCGTCGACGCTCTTGCGGAAGGACGCCTCAAAGCTAACAAATTTATCCTTAAGCCGCGCACTCAGCGCGCTGGGCTGCGCCTCCAAATCATGCTGCAAGCTTTCTTGCAGCGGCCCGACTAGCGCGGGCGGCACATCGCCAAAAACGGCCACCCAATGCTTGGATAGCCCGAAGCAGTTGTAGGGGAAATTAACAAAGCGCGCTTTCTTACCGAGTAGCTCGGCTGTTTGGCAAATCATCTCGCGATAGGTCATCGGATGGTGGCCGCCAAGATCGTAAGTAGCGCCGGCCAGTTCCGGCTCTTGCATACAGAGCTCAAAGGCCTGGCATACATTTTCGATATCGATCGAGTGCGTCTTCGAGCGCACCCATGCTGGCAGCAGCATGATCGGCAGGCGCCGCACAAGGTTGATCAGCAAGGAAAAAGAGGAGCCACCGGGGCCGAAGATCAGCCCTGCGCGCAGCACCGTTACTTTCACTGTCCGTGAGCGCAGCACGTTTTCCACTTCGAGCCGACTGCGCAAGTGCGGCGAGAGCGGCTCGTCGGTATTGGGGATCAGCCCGCTCAGGTAAACCACGTGCTTAACACCGCCCGCCTCGGCAGCGCGGATGAAGTTATCGGCCAGCAGTAAATCAGTATCCTCGAAACTGCCCTGCACCAGTCGACTGGAGGGCGCCATCGAATGCACCAGATAAAAACCAAGATCACAGCCCGCGAGTGCTTCAGTGACTCTGGGCAGCGAGTAAAGATCGCAGTGCCGCCAATCAGTGGCGTCCGCGCCCGGATTTTGCTCCACTACAGACGCGCTGCGGGTGAGCGCTCGAAAGCGAAAATCGTCTTTTAAAAAATCGCGTAGGTGTGTGCCGACAAAGCCACTGGCACCTGCGACGGCGACCAGTGGCTTGTTGGAAGTGCTAAGCATCTGGAAAAGTGCTAAACATCTAGAAAGCTGTCTAACATCCAGATAGATTTTTCATGGGCTTGGATACGCTCGATCATAAGATCTTCGGTTTGGTCATCGCCAGAGTTACCAGCGGCATCGCGCGCTTTCATCAGGTTGACGACGAGCGCCTTGTTAGCGGCAGACAGGTGCTTGACCATGTCTTGAGCGCTGGCGTCTTCTTCGATCTCCTTCATGCCTGCCATTTTTGCAAGATTACCGAGACCCCCAGGAGCCATCGCACCGAGTGCGCGGATGCGCTCCGCAACATCGTCGATCGCTGGGAAGAGCTCGGTGTATTGCGCCTCGAAGGCATTGTGCAACGAAAAGAAGGACGGGCCGCGCACATTCCAGTGGCAGATATGGGTCTGCCCGAGGACTGAGTAGGAATCGGCCACGACTTGGCGCAGTGCTTTAACAACTTTAGCGGATGGGTTTGTAGTTTTCTTTTTAGACATAAAAGAAGCATAGGCAAAATCGCGTTGGATGCAACAGGAGAATTGAAAACCTTCGCGGTCGGACTGGATAACAAAAGTTCGCAGTTCGTCATACCGGCATCCTTCTTTTATATTTCTTCCTTTAACCAGCCGCTTGACTTAGCCCCATGGGCGTCCGACGTTCGTTCGCTTACCAATACCGCCATGGCCACTGCGACACTCAACTACGAACCGATGGTCTTTGCTCCCAAGCTCGGGAACGAAGCGCCACTCACTGCGATCCAAGAAGAAGTGCTTGCGCTCAAGAAAGAGCGCAACGCCCTCATCCTCGCGCACAACTACCAGATCGACGCCATCCAGCGCGTGGCCGACTACGTGGGCGACTCCCTCGGCCTCGCCTACAAGGCCGAAGCGGCGGATACGGACTGTATCGTCTTCTGCGGCGTCCACTTCATGGCCGAGACCGCCAAGATCGTGAACCCCACCAAGCCCGTACTGTTGCCTGATCTCAACGCCGGCTGTTCCCTCTCCGACTCCTGCCCCGCCGCCAAGCTGGCCGCCTACAAAGAGGCCAACCCCAATGTGTACGTGGTCGCTTATATCAATTGCTCCGCCGGCGTCAAAGCGCTCTCCGATGTGATCTGCACCAGTGGCAACGCCATGAAAATCGTGGGCAAAGTGCCCGCCGACCGCGACATCCTCTTCGTGCCCGATCAAAACCTCGGCCAGTGGGTAGCAAAGCAGACCGGCCGCGCCATGCAGCTATGGCCCGGCTCGTGCTACGCGCACGTGCTCTTTACCCAGCAAGCCATCGAGCGCCTCAAGCTCAAGTTCCCCGACGCCTTAGTGGTCGCCCACCCCGAGTGCACCGAGACCGTGCGCGACAATGCCGACGAGGTCTGTAGCACCGAAAAGATGATTGGCTTCTGCCGCGATTGCGATGCGCAAGAGATTATCGTGGTCACCGAGACTGGCATGATCCACCGCCTCCAGCGCGAGGTGCCCAACAAGACTTTCATCGCCGGCCCCACCGATACCTGCGCCTGCAACGACTGCCGCTACATGAAGATGAACACCATCGAAAAACTGCGCGACTGCCTGCGTGACATGAGTCCACAAATCGAGATGCCTGAAGACATCCGCCTCAAAGCCTACGCCCCGATCAAGCGCATGCTGGAGTGGAGTCAGTGAATAACGCCCGCGCCACCTACCGCAACGACCTCCTGCGCGCTCCCTTCATGGGCGTCCTCGAGGCGGGCTGGATGACCTTCGCGCTCGTGATCGCCATCCGCTACTTCGATGCCAGCGAGACGCACAAAGCCTTTATCGCCGGAGCCGGGCCGATGGGCTTCCTGCTCACGCCGATCACGCTCTACTTTGCCGCCAACCTACGCGCCTGCCCCAGCCGCGCCTGCGCCCTCGTCTTCGGCATCGCGACGCTGCTACTGGTCGGCGCCAGCGTCGCGCAGTCGCTGTTGTTTTTCACCCTGTTCGCCGTGCTCAGCCAAGTGGCGGCAGTGCAGTCGGGGCCGTTGATGCTGCAAATCTACACCGAAAACTACACCCGCGCCGAACGCGGCGGCCGTATGACTTGGCCGTTCATACTGACCGCGCTCTTTTCCATCGGCTTCGCCTTCGTCGGCGGCCGCTTACTCGACCAAAAGATCGATGCCTACCACTGGATTTTCATCTTCATGACAGTGGCCGCCGCCCTCTCGGCGCTCGCCTGCCTCAAGATACCCAGCAGCCCCCTCTCGCGGGATTACGTCGGCAACCCTTGGCAAAGCTTCAGCCTTATTTGGAAAGATCGCTTCTTCGGCTTCATTCTCGGCTGCTGGATGCTGCTCGGCCTCGGCAATCTCATAGCGCTGCCCGTGCGCGTCGATTACCTCGCCAACCCCATCTACGGCGTCAACGCCAGCAACACCACCATCGCCATGCTGATGCTCATCATTCCCGCCATCTTCCGCATACTCAGCACCAAGATGTGGGGTCACTTCTTCGACCGGCTACACTTCGTCACCACGCGCAATCTGCTCAACTTCTTTTTCCTACTCAGTATCGCACTGTTCTTTTTCACCACCAATATCTACGTGCTCGGCATCGCCATGGCCTTTCAAGGGCTCGCCTTCGGCGGCGGTAAAATCTTCTGGAGCCTGTGGGTGACTAAGATCGCGCCCGAGTCCAAGGCCTCTTCCTACATGAGCATCCACATGGCGCTCACCGGGCTGCGTGGCACGCTCGCCCCCTTCATCGGCTACGCCATCCTCAGCCGCTCCACCCCCGCCAGCGTCGCCATTATCGGCATGTTGCTGATCACCGTCTCCATGGTGCTCTTCGAGCTAGTGCGCGGGCACCCGAGATTGCGCGAGCTAGCAGAGGAAACGTAGGGGCGCGACTTGTCACGCCCGCCGATTCCAAGGCACCGACACGATGCGGGCGTGACAAGTCGCGCCCCTACGAATGAATCATTGCACACTTTCACCTTCACTTTCACCACCACTCTGCCATGCATGGCAGCCTAAATAGTCATGACACACAAAAACCTCACCATCTCCATCGGCTCCGACCACGCGGGCTTCCCGCTCAAAGCGCCCATCATCGCCTTTCTCAAAGCACGCGGCCACACCGTGATCGACTACGGCTGCGACTCTGACGCATCCTGCGACTACCCCGACTACATCCGCCCCGCCGCCGAAGCCGTCGCCTCCGGGCAGGCCGATTGCGGCATCGTGCTCGGTGGCTCCGGAAATGGCGAAGCCATGGTCGCCAACAAGGTCAAAGGCGTCCGCTGCGGTCTCTGCTGGGATGAGTGGTCGGCACAAATGACTAAAGAGCACAACAACGCCAACTGCATTTCGCTCGGCGCGCGCCCCGTGCCCGAAGCCCTCGCCCTAAAAATCGTCGGCATCTGGCTCGACACCGACTTCGAAGGCGGTCGCCACCAGCGCCGCGTTGAAAAAATCGAGGGGTAATCACGTAAAACGGTTGGTTGGCCGCGCTGCCGAAGCTTTGACATGCAACCACTTAACCACGACCAATCGACCCCCGCATGCTCGGTCGGCAGCTAAAGTAGCCGTTCCCAGTAAGCCTAGAACCGGCTGCTTCAGTTCCCGCACCATCAAACCATTCACATTCCCAGCTTGAAACCTACGCCAGCTGTGTTCTCCTACCCTTTTCTTAAATTGAACTAATCTACAAAGGTCTTCATCCGTGAAGCCCCGACACACACACACACCAAACAAACATTTCCTATGGCTGAAAAAGACAAATCCAAAGACTCCGAAGACAAATCCATCAAGATCCAAGAGACGTTCCTCAAAGAGCGTAAGGTCTTCCTCTGGGGAGAAGTCTCCGACAAGTCCGCGCGCGACGTCACCGAGAAGCTCCTCTACCTAGAGATGGAAGCACCCGGCAAAGAGATCACATTCTACATCAACACACCCGGCGGCTCGATCACCGCCGGCATGGCCGTTTACGATACCATGAAGTTGATCAGCTCACCGATCAAGGTCGTCGTCACAGGCATGGCTGCGAGCATGGGCTCGATCCTCCTCTGTGGCGCCGAAAAGGGCAATCGCTTCCTCTACCCCCACTCCCGCGTGCTGATCCACCAGCCACTCATTTCCGGTCAAATGATCGCCGTCGCCGTCGACATCCACATCCAAGCCCAAGAGATGGAGCGCCTGCGCGACGAGCTCAACGCCATCTTAGCCGAGTCCTCTGGCCAGCCCTTGGCAAAGATCGAAAAAGACACCGACCGTGACTTTTATATGACCGCCCACGAAGCCATCAAATACGGCCTCGCCGACGCGATCGTAGATAAGATCTAGTCTGAAGTCGCTGGGTTGCCATAGACAGGCAATTTGGAAAGAGATTAATTTTGCCAGCACGAAGGCTGATTACAATTATTTCAACGGGGTAATTGTAGCGGAAATCGTAAGATTTTGGACGACCGAAGCGTTCGGTTTCGAGCGATCCAAAGCGTGTCCGCTTCGGCTACCTTGCAGCTTATATCTGTAGCCCCCTTTTTTTGATTGCACACACATTGTTAGAAAAGCTCAAGGCAACGAACTGGCCAAGACCCATCAGATGACAGAAGAAGAAAAGCGCAGCAAAGCATGGATCGGCGACGCCGTTTTAGGGCTGTTCGCCCGCGAGTGGATTCTAAAACAACCCGACATCGCCGTGAAAGAGCGCGCGAAGGTCTTCATCCAGATGACTTCCAACCAGTTCCTAGCCTCACTCGGCGATCCCACCGCAATGGAAGCCGAGATCGGCGTGGTTTACGAAAGCCAAGGCCTACAAGCCGCGTTCGATTTCATTGAGGGCAAGTTCCTCCCGCTCTTCACCAAGCGCCGCACAAAAAGCAAACAACCCGGCAGCTACCGTAATAAGAAATAAGCAGAGGCTTACCCACCAAAGCTTTATAGTTGGCATCTATAATAAATACTCTGTGTATTTATATTTGACTTTTGTTGAGTTTGACTTATAGTTTAGGCATGAATCGTAGCCGCATCGTTCTCTCCGAAACCACAACAGCTTATCACCTCATTTGCCGCACGGCTTGTCAGGCTTGCCTTTTGGGGGAGCAGGAAAAGGAGGTTTTTGTCTCCTTGCTGCTGCAGCAGGCTCGGTTCGCTGGGATTGAAATCTTGGGTTACTGCATGATGTCGAATCATGTGCACTTGCTGGCCCGTGTCTCTCCGATCAAGTCGCTGCCTGATGCGGTTCTCCTTCAGCGCTATCGAGAGTATTATGGGGAAGATCAAGTCCCTCGGTCGACTTACTCATTTCAGGAATTTGAATCGATCTTACGCGGCGGTGGACCAGAAGCGGAGGTCGCGCGGCAACGTATTCTTGCTCGGATGGGCGATCTGCCCGCTTTTATGCGTGAACTTAAACAGCGTTTCACCCTTTGGTATAACCACAAACACGATAATCAAGGCACGATTTGGTCGGCGCGCTATAAGAGCCTGATTGTCGAAAATGCGCCTGAGAGCCTGACGCGCGTGGCAGCTTATATTGACCTAAATCCTGTTCGGGCGGAGATGGTAAACGATCCTCAAGACTATCGTTGGTGTGGGTATGCGGCGGCAATGGCGGGGCTCCCGCTACAGAAGCAGGCGATCCAACTCCTGTTTTTAGACGACGCGAATTTCACGGAGTGTTTGGCCGCTTATCGGCTCATTTTATTTGGGAAAGGCTATTCGAGCAAAGGTCGCGCGAGCAAGAGCCACGGAAAGATCTCCCCAGAAGCCTTGAGCGAGATCATTAGAAATGGAAGCGAGGTCGGACCGGAAACTTTGCTGAGGATGCGTGTCCGCTATTTCACGGATGCCACTGCGATCGGTTCGGAGGCTTTTATTGAGGGTGTCTTTCAGGATAACCGTGAGGCCTTCGGCCCGAAGCGGAAAAAGGCAGGCAAGCCTCTGCCCCCCAAGCTCTGGGGCGACCTCCACGTGGTGCGCGATCTGAAAGGCAATATTTATGGCTAAAATAGTTCAACCCTAGAAGGCTCAACGGAGAGACTCTGGTGCTATGAGGGCTCGTCTGTGCGTTTTTTCCGGATCGCTTCGGCCACGAGTTTTGCGTTACGGAGGTTACTTTTGAAGGCGACGTCGAAGAGATCGCCCAAGACTGGAATCATGCCGATCAACCAGTCGATCAGTATATTGAGTAACATCTTGAGGATGACTGTTGTGCCTAACTTTAGGCGCCAACTTTCGAAGAGCAGATAAAGCTGAGGAAGAACTGTTAGGGTGTCGCCGATGCCGGGTACTAAGCCTATAATACCGTCCCACCCAAAACGAATCTGGGTGCCAGGCACTGAAAACTGCGCATCGAAGAGATGCGCTAGTTTTTCGATACGCCGAAGATGCGACGAGTATTCATCTTCGTAAGGATCGAGCTCTGGAGTGTCGTTTTCAGAATTCATCTGCGCAGCGTCACAACGCAGGCATTTATGCATAAAGGCAAGCTAACTATGAACGATTACAAATCACGGCACTTGGGCTGACAACTTACGAGACGATGCGACTCCGCGTGAAGCAAAGGTCACCCCATATTTTAGTCGCGCGTAACAATAATGTAGATCGCATGAATGACGCCAGGGAAATAGCCTAGTATGGTGAGCAAGATGTTGATCCAAAATTGCGCGCCGATACCGACTTGCAGAAAGACACCCAGCGGCGGTAGTAAGATCGAGAAAATGATTCGTATTATATCCATGCCAAACAGATAGCAAAAGCTATGCCGTTCAGCCAGCCGCTCGTGCTGAGGTGCGTCATTTCCGCGGTCCGTAAATCGAGCGCTCTTCCTCATTTGTAGTCAGAGAGCGGCTTCGGGCACCGATCGGGGCAAAGACTCGGCTGCGGCAAATGCTGCGAATGCCGGGAAAACAGTTGATGAACCAGGCAACTAGTCGTGCATATTGCAATGCAGCTGCGGGGCGCTGCCCGGCAAAAAGCAATAGGTGTGAACGCTGCATTGAGAGGGGTTGGGGGTGGTTCGTGCCGGACGATCGGAAGCAACATGAACTGCGAATCACGCGGCTGACGACCTTGATTCCGCTTACGCCGAGAGAAACTTAGCTGTCCCGCATTACTACGTTTCGTCGGGGGCGGGGCCGAAGTGGAGGGCGATGTCTTCGACGGTGCCGTCGGGGCCTGCAAGCTCGATCTCGACGAGGCCGCCTAGTTCGACTTTGCCGTAGAAGATGATCTCGCTGGTGCGGTTGAGCGTTGCGGTGCCTGACGTGCCAAACGTCATTTTGGCGACTGCGGTGCCGCGGTAGGTGATGATGCCTTCTGCGATTTCGTATTTGAGCGTGCAGATCAAACCTACGGGGATTTCCTCATATACGGTCTCTTGCTTGCTCACGCCATCGCCGAGATCGACTTTCTGCGTCCAAACAGGGACGCGTAGCTCCTTGCCGATATGGAGTGAGGCGGCCTCGCCTGGCTCCAATACGACGGAGGGGTAGACATACAACTCGCGGATCGCGGAGCCGTCGCCCGCGCGATCGAGCACCTTGGCGGTGATTTGGAGTGCTTCAGCAGATGCGAATAGCGGCAGCGCCGCGAGGAGTGCGATGAGGATGTTTTTCATAAATTATAGCTTTGATTGTAGCCGAAAGCGTAGGCCTTTGGACTACGCTCAGCGGGCACGGATTCCCAAAACTTAGCAGTTCCGGCTACGATGTAAAATGCTACTTTTGTTGCACCAGATCCCAACCGTCGTTTTGGATCATGGCTTCGGCTTTTTTGAACTTGAGTGTCTTTTTTTCGGGGCCTTTGCGGATGGTGACGGTATCGTTGCGCCCGATCTTGGGCAGCTCACGCCGGATGGGCTCGACTTTGGGCAGCTCGACTTGCTTTTGCGGCGCGGCTTGTGCCTGTGCTTGTACCTGCGCCTGTGCGGCGGCTGCACCGAACGCAGTCACGCCTTGACTGTTCTCAGTGCCGGGGCCGGCGACTTGGGCTACCTTTGACATGCGGTCGAGCATGTTATTGAAGGCTTCGGCGCTGGTGGCGCTGCGGAAGACGGAATTACAAATCTCGGAGCGCACATTCGTCATCAACTCTTGGAAGAAGGTGTAGGCCTCGCTCTTATACTCGTTGAGCGGATCTTTCTGCCCGTAGCTGCGTAGATTGACGCTGCGGCGCAGCTCTTCCATCTCTGTGAGGTGGTCTTGCCAACGGCGGTCGAGTGAGCGAATAATGAGGTAGCGTTCGAGCCCGATGAGGGCTTCTTTCTCTTCGAACTCTTCGCGCTGATCGTAGGCATCGTTGATCTTGGCGAGGATCAATGCGTGCTGTGCATTGGCATTGAGGGCTTCGATCTCAGTGGCTTTGAGTGCGATAGGGAAGTAGGCGTTGAGCCAGCCGAGAAAGCGATCCATGGCGTCGCTATCGCTGGACTTTTCGGCGTGCAGCACATTGAGGCGCTCTTCGAGCTCTTCTTCGATCATCTCGAAGACGATGACGCGCGGTGTGTCGGAGTGGATGCCGTCGTTGCGCAGGCCGTAGATAACTTCGCGCTGAGTGTTGAGCACGTCGTCGAACTGCAACAGTCGCTTGCGGATAGAGAAATTTTGCTGCTCGACCTTTTTCTGCGCGTTTTCGATCGACCAATTGAGCGCGGGGTGTTCGAGCTCTTCGCCCTCAGTCATGGACTTTTCAAGGATGCGCGAGATGGGCCCGGCGTTGGCAAAGAGGCGCATCAAGTCGTCTTCCAACGACACGAAGAACTTCGACATGCCGAGGTCGCCTTGGCGGGCGCAACGACCTCGCAACTGGCGGTCGATGCGGCGAGACTCGTGGCGCTCGGTACCGATTACGAAGAGGCCGCCGAGATCAGCGACGCCCTCGCCTAGCTTGATATCGGTGCCACGACCAGCCATGTTAGTGGCGATGGTGACGGAAGCTTTTTGACCGGCATTGGCGACGATCTCGGCTTCCTGCGCGTGGAACTTGGCATTCAAAACGCTGTGCACAATATTGCTACGCTTGAGCATACGGGAGAGCAGCTCGGAGGCTTCGACCGAAGCGGTGCCGACGAGCACGGGCTGGCTCCTCTGGTTGGCCTCTTGGATCTGCTCGATCACGGCGTTGAACTTTTCGCGGCGCGTCTTGAAGATGACATCGTTTAAATCGACGCGCACGTTGGGGCGATTGGTCGGGATGACCATCACGGCGAGCCCGTAGATTTCGCTAAACTCGGAGGCTTCGGTCTCGGCGGTACCGGTCATGCCAGCGAGCTTATCATACATGCGGAAGTAGTTTTGAATGGTGACGGTGGCGTAGGTCTTGGTCTCCTTCTCGATCGTGCAATTTTCTTTGGCTTCCACGGCTTGGTGGAGGCCGTCTGACCAGCGGCGACCGGGCATGACGCGGCCGGTGTTTTGGTCGACGATGTTGACCTTACCGCCTTGGACGACGTATTCCTTATCGCGCTCATACAGGCTGTAGGCGCGCAGCAACTGGCTGATGCAGTGAATGCGCTCGCTGGTGACTTGGAAAAGAGTCTCGGCATCGAGCTTAGCTTTTTGCTTCTCCTCGGGGGTGAGCGCATCCTTCTTATCGATTTCAATAAACTGGGTCGGTAGGTCGGGCAGCATGAAGGCGTCGGGATCGTCGGGGCTCATCAGCGTGCGGCCGCGCTCGGTGAGGTCGGCTTGTTGCTGCTTTTCGTCGATCACGTAGAAGAGCTCTTCTTTGAGCTTGTAGCGCTGCACTTTATTAAAGTCGCTGTTCATCTCTAGATCGAACTTATCCACCGCGCGGCGGATCTTGGGCACTTCGTTTAATCGGTGAAACTGCTTATTCTTCGGCATGCCGAGCTTGACCTGATACATGCTGGCCACAGCGGCGTAGCGCTCTTCTTCGGTGGCGCTTTCGTTGTCGAATACCTTCTTGGCTTCGGCGACGAGATGATTACAAAACGCCTGTTGTTCCGAAAAGAGGTTCTGGATGATGGGCTTGACCTCGTTAAAGGGCAGCGGGTTATCATCCTGCATGGGGCCGGAAATAATAAGCGGCGTGCGGGCTTCGTCGACCAGGATGGAGTCCACTTCGTCGATAATACAGAAGTAGTGGTCGCGCTGCACTTGATCTTCCTTGCGGCTGGTCATGCCATTGTCGCGCAGGTAGTCGAAGCCGAACTCAGAAGCGGTGCCGTAGGTAATATTGCAACCATACATCTCGCGGCGCGCCTGTGGATTCATGCTGTTTTGAATACAGCCAACGGTGAGCCCGAGGAAGCGGAAGATGTGCCCCATCCACTCGGAGTCGCGGCGTGCGAGGTAGTCGTTGACCGTGACCAGCTGGCAATTGCGCCCGGTGAGCGCGTTCAAATAAAGCGGGCAGGTAGAGACAAGGGTCTTACCCTCACCGGTCGCCATTTCCGCGATGCGCTTTTCATGGAGCGCGATACCGCCGATAAATTGCACATCGTAGTGCACCATTTCCCAAGGTAGCTGGTGGTCGCACACATCGTAGGACTTGCCGCACATGCGGCGCGCGGCGCTTTTCACGGTGGCGAAGGCTTCGGGCAGCAGATCATCGAGGCTCTCGCCGTCTTCCTGATTGCGCTTCATAAACTCGGCGGTTTTAGCGCGGAGTTCCTCGTCGGAGAGCGATTGGTATTCGAGCTCGTAGGCGTTGATACGCTCAATGATAGGCTGACACCGCTTGAGGTATTTGCCATAGTGACGACCAGAGAATTTCTTAAGAATGGATGAGATCATGAGACCTTTTGACTGCGTTGGGAAAAATTTGAGCGCGTGCGACGGGTTAAAAGAGGACACCCGCCACAAAGAAAAGTCGCCAACTTGGCGAAAGAGCCACTGACTGGCAAGAGTGTACTGTGAATCTGAAAACCTAGCTACGGTTCACTCCGCCAAGTAATTATCTCCAGATCTGGCACACGTCCGAACTCTCGAAGATTACCCGTCCAAAATCTTACGATTTCGGCTACATTTCGGCTACAATTACCCCGCACATTAAATTGCACTCGGTGGTAAATCGAGCGCGGTATTTTTTAAAACGAGTGGAAAGTAGCGCGGTGCATCGCGTGCCAGCAAAACCTCATCTGCCTCGCTTTGCTCAATCCACTCCCGCGCCAGCCGCACGCCGCGCTCGGGATCGATACTGTAGATCAAGCTGAAAATACTAAGGGATTGACTCTAGACCCGTTTCTCGCGGTTTTAGGCGCATGAATATCGTTTGTCTCGACTTAGAGGGGGTGCTGATCCCCGAGATTTGGATCGCGTTTGCGGAAAAGACCGGGATCGAAGCGCTTAAGCGTACGACTCGCGACGAGCCGGACTACGATGTGCTGATGCGCTACCGCCTCGACATCCTCGACAAAGAAGGCTTCAAACTGGCCGACATCGAAGAGGTGATTGGCACGCTTGATCCGATGCCCGGAGCGAAGGAGTTTGTGGAATGGGTGACCTCGCAGACGCGCCTCGTCATCCTTTCAGACACTTTTCGCCAATTCGCGGAGCCGCTGATGGCTAAGTTGGGGCACCCGACTCTCTTCTGCCACGATCTGGTGATCGATGAGACTGGCCGCATCGCCGACTACGCGCTGCGCCTAAAAGATCATAAGCGTAAGGCGGTCGAAGCATTCAAGGCGCTGAACTTCGACACATTTGCCGCTGGCGATTCCTATAACGATCTCTCAATGATCGACGTGGCGGATCACCACGCACTCTATTGCCCGCCCGAGCGCCTGATTGCAGAGCGCCCCGAACTGCCCGTCGCCCGCGACCACCGCGAACTGCGGCAGATTATTGAGGGCATTCTATAAACCACCCACACCCCAACCCTTGCGCACAAAACCATGCTAGTTCACACTGTATTCTTCTGGCTCCATAAAAATCTCGATGGTACGGAATTGGCTGAATTCCGGATGGGACTAGAGAGCCTAAAGAGTATCGAACATGCCAAAACTGTCTTAATCGGCACCCCCGCTGAAGTAGCGGATCGCCCCGTATTGATCAAAAACTACGACTATTGCCTGACAGTGATTCTCGAGGACGTGGCCGCCCACGATGCTTATCAGGCTCACCCCAAGCATCTAACCTTCCTCGCGAATCATAAAGCTAAGTTTGAACGTGTATGCGTTTATGATGCTGATTAAACTTTGGGTACTTTTTTAGAACAACTTGCCGCCACTCGCTGGTATGAATGGCTGGGCATGGTCGCTGGCATCACTGGAGTGTGGCTGAGCATCAAAGAAAAGATCGCCGCTTGGGCGTTTTTTATCACCTGCTATAGCTGCTACGTTTACATTAGTTATCGCTCGGGGCTGCACGCCTTCATGGGGATGAACATCGTGTTCATCGGTATCTCGATCTACGGGTGGACGAAGTGGTCGCGTCAAGACGACGGCGTCGCCAGCTCGGTGACGCGCACGCTCAGAGCGCATCTGTGGATCGTACTGACTTGTATTGCACTTGGCACTGTCGGCATCGGCTACCTGCTGGCCTCCACAGGCGCGGCCAACCAGCCCTACCTCGACGCATTCGCTACCTGCTGCGGCTTCTCGGCACAATGGATGCTCGGGCGCAAGCAGATCGAGACCTGGCTATTCTGGATTATCAGTAACTCCGTATACGCCGGGATCTTCATTTCCGCCGGTCTCTGGCCGAGCGTGCTGCTGTTCGCAGTTTTCATACTGCTGGCGATCAAGGGCTGGCGCGAATGGCAAGTCCAAGTGAACGGGCGCACGCCTACGATCCAGCTATGAAACGTATTGTTATAACAGGTGCCGAATGCACAGGGAAAAGTAGCCTCACACAGGCACTCTCCGGCTACTATGGTGAGCCTTGGTCGCCTGAGTATGTCCGTGAATACGTCCACCTGCTGGATCGCGAACTCACACAAAAAGATTTGGCTGCAATCTTCGACGGGCAACTATCCATCGAAGACGCTGGCCTCTCCAAAGCAACGCAGTTTGTGCTGCACGATACCAATCTACTGTCTTCGATTATCTACGCCAACCACTACTACGGAGCGGTGCGCGACGATGTGAACGAGTTATTTCTCAAGCGCGATTATACGCTGTATCTGCTCTGCACGCCCGCCGGCATCGACTGGCAAGCTGACCCCGGCCAGCGCGACAGCCCGCAGGCACGCGCGGAGCTGCAAGTGAAGTTTAAAGAGAGTCTAGATACATTGCAGCTACCCTACGTGGAGCTTAGCGGCGACAAGACCGCACGCTTCGGCGAGGCCATCCGCGCGATAGATGCGGTGCTGTGAGTCGTGGGTGTGTCCGCTTGAAGGCAGTCTCAAAAACCATGAGATGCGTCCAAATCGTTACCGATTCGGCTACTTTGTGACTTGCTTCACTGCCTTTTTCTTTACTGCTTTCTTGGTCGAGCCTTTGACTGCTTTCTTAGTCGCCGTTTTTCTCGGGGCAATGCTGCTTTTCGCTTGGTCGGCTGGCTTGGCCACTTTTTTGGCGACCTTCTTCGCAGGCGCTTTGCTAGTAGCGGTTTTCTTCTGGGCTGAATTTGGCTGTGATGCACTTTCTCGGCTTTTTGGCGTAACCGCTGCCTTTTTCACAGGTTTTTCCCGGACTACGTCAATTATCGAAGCTTTCGACTCAGGCTTAGCTTCTGCCTTTCGCTGCCCTCCTTGCTTGGGCTTGCGACCTTGCGCTGACTCACTCGGCTGAGGCGACTGAGACGATGGCTGCGGCTGCGGCTGCCCGCCTTCTTGCTTGGGTTGGCCGTCTTGTGATGGCGCGTTGGGATCGCGGTCGCGGTTGCTTTCACGGTTGCTTTCACGATTACGATTGCGTCCTCCACGACGGCGTCCGCGGCGGCGCTGGTTGCCGCCCTCTTCCCCATCGTCAGACTGGCTACGTTGATTTTGTGGGTTGGGCGATTTTGGCTCGCGCTGTTGCGAAGGTTGATTTTGCGATTTTTGCTGCTTTTTCGATCTTTGCGGCTGCGGTGACTGCGGCGGCTGCGGCGACTGTGGCGACTTGCGCTCGGAAGGTTCGTAGCGCTCGGGGTGTGCTTCAAAGTCTTCAATCGCGGCGGTGATCTTCTCTTCCATTTCGTCGTCGGTGTAGGGAATGGTGCGATCAATCTTAGCCTTTTCCTGAGTCGGAATCTTGGGCTGTTCGGGCGGGCAATAAGCCTGCGGCGGCAGCACCACTTCGCTGTAGGGGTCGAGCGGCAGCGGCACTTCGGGTAAGACGCCGCCGGAACGTGCGCTGCAGCGCGGGTGCAGCACTAGCTCGGAAGGCACATTGGCAAAATTGGGGTTGAGTAGGTGCTCGACCGCGCGGGCGACGTCTTCGAGGTCAATATGTGTTTGCTCACTGCTCTCGACGGAGAGCGCATCGGGCTCGGGGTTTTGTCGCAGTATGATATTCGACACGCGCAGGCCGGCGTCGCGGGCACTGTCAAAGAGCGCGCGGTTCATCTCGCGCAAGCCACCTTCGAGCAGGGCGTTGACTGCGCTGGCGGGGGTGCCGCTCTTGTTGGCGGGGATGACGTTGATCAACTGCCCGCGGAAGCGCAGCAAGTTAGGCAAAGCAAGCCGCGTCAGCATGACAGGGCCGAGCAGCCCAATCTTGAGCACAGCTTCAAGGTTGCCAACGGACAGTTTCTCAAAGGCAGCGCCCGGCGTGACATCGATCGCATGAATCAGTAGGTCGAGTGACTTTTCCTCTGCGAGGATTTTGCCCATGGCCGCAGTGATGGCAGAGAGATCAGTCAGATCGACCGGATGAGCGAAAAATTGCGAGTCAGCAAAGTTAACCTTGGAAAAATTATTCCCAATACCGTGAACGCGATAACCTTGGCGCACCAAGCGTTGAATAAGACGAAGCCCGAGAGGTGTCTCAGCGCCCGTGACAATTGCAATGTCCATAAACTGTAAAAAGTGGTTTTATCTGCGGAGAACGCTCGGAGGGAGGTTCGTCGAGAACGCAAATGAATCTATTTTCTTTGACATTGGTAACCCCTTGGAGCCACCATTTCCAGCGGAAAGACAACCCGTTTATTCCTAAATAGCAAAGCAAAAAGAGCGACCCTGATTGGTTGATCGCCTTTAAAAATCTAAAACTATGAGAATCGACTTCTCATCTGTGATGGTAATCTTCATTCTGGATATGAGGTGTCGCCATTTTGGCGAATAAGGCGTGAATTCCCCAACTAAAGGAACTGTCTACAATACATCGACTTATAGATCTATTCTGATTTTAGGTTCAGCACCGGACACAAAAAAGGAGGTGAAGTGACGCTTCACCTCCTCTAACGATAAAATTTTATACGGCTAGAACGAGAATACCGCGCTTAGCCCACCACTGTAACCGGACAGGTTGTCCCCAGCGAAGTAGCCGATATTGGCACCCAAGTTCAAGCTATCAGTCACTTTGATACTGAAGCCTAACTCTGCATTAAGCAAAGTTTGAACAGCATCAGGAACTTCGATGGAAAACGGCAAAGCCACCGAATCAGTTCCATCAATCTCGACTTGGTCGTCACCTAAGTCCTGCCAGACAGACAAGTTAAGATAAGGGTGAAAAGTTTCATTTCCTACATAGGGCCTGGCCGAAAAGGCATGAGTTCAGTGCTGGCGCGGTCCAGAGTCTGAGACTGGGCTTGAATCTTTCTTCAATATCGCCGCTGAGCCCTTTAAAAGTGCTCTAAACCTAAAATATTCACTGACAGAGGCAGTCATTTCTGGTTTATTTCCGGGCATGAGAAAAAGATTCGACGTCCAACTTGAGCTCGGAGCAGTGCCGATAGAATTCGTAGAAATCCCGACGCGCACCCGCGATGAATTGCCTCCCACGTTAGCGGCTTTGCAGTGGATATTTGTCACTCCTGAAGTCAACGAGCAGGTCTTTGCGCTCCTTGAGGAGGCGATTTTGAGCGATCAACCCGAGACCGGATGCAAGGGGATGGATTTGTGGCAGATTCTGGTATTTGGAGTGGTTCGCCTAACGTTGGACGTGAACTACGACCGGCTGCATTACATTGCCAACTTTGACTCTTTAGTGCGCCAACTCCTGGGCCAGCCCGCTTACGACATGAAGTTTGAGTTTCCGCTGAGTACGCTCAAGGACAACGTGCCGCTGCTGAGCGAAGAGTTACTGGAAAAAATCAATGCTGTGGTTGCCAGGCACGGGCATGGGCAGATCAAAAAAAAGCCTCTTCCGCAGAATCCGTGGGTAGTTCCCTAAGTTAAATAGCGATTTTGTTGAAAACAAAACGATAAAAGCTCTGCACCGTGGCGAGTTGCGGAGATCAAGCAG
>Ga0222651_1000768_pt1 | contig 18014 bp, 15 predicted proteins | sample AntAcemetagen369_FD_179855 | JGI IMG/M metagenome (GOLD analysis project Ga0222651, IMG submission 179855) | Saline water microbial communities from Ace Lake, Antarctica - #369 | ecosystem: Environmental > Aquatic > Non-marine Saline and Alkaline > Saline | place: Antarctica: Ace Lake...
CCGACATCGTCGCGACCGCGAACCCCGGGTGCCACCTGCAGATCGCCAACGGACTGCATTCCCAAGGTGACGAGCACACCACGGTCGAGCATCCTATCGTCCTCCTCGCCCGCGCCTACGCCGCTGAGTCCGATTGAACGGGGCGACTGGTCGGGCATCCGATCATCGCGGCAAAAGATCAGGGTATCGGTTCAAACAAATATTCGTGGCAGCAGTAGCCCGCATCGACGACTCCGCCTGATCAGTCAGTTTCGAAATTCGGGGCCTCCCCCGCGACGACCCTTGCGACCAAACGCTCTGAAAATAGTCGTGATCGACTCTCAAATGCTAAAACCGAGTTAAGACGCTGCAACTGCGGTTACAGACTCCACCCAATTTCCCGCGTGATTCCCTTTTGCGGCTACAGACCCCGGGCGCGATCATCCTACCATTCGCTTTTAAAAAACCACCGGATTGCAATTGACCGAAGAAATAACTCCATACACATGTATACTTGATTAATGAGCGCCTTTCGCTCAGACCATTTAAACGGTGTTATCGATGAAGAAAAGCACCCCACTGGAGCAGTCTTCTATGGTTCATTTTACTTCGCGGATGGTGTCTCAGAACATAAAGTCAGCAAGATCGAAGGGTGATGACCTGATTTGGTTTTCGAACCTAGTTCTGAAATACCGTCATCACCTACCCGGGTGTTACCGGAGTTCCCGAACGATAGAACTCGCAGCACGCCAATGAGGCTCCTCGCGTCATCCCAGCACTCCCGGGGTGCTCCTTCGCGGGGTAGGCGCAATCGCCATAAACAATCTCTCTTATTTCCATCAAACGTAACGTCGCCTTGAAACGCATACCCCCGAATTGGGTTAGGGAACTTGATTTGCCAGCGTGCTTTCCCCACTCCGATGCGGATTCCAACCCAACCTCGTCTATCATTAACTCTTCCACCCTAAAAGGGCATCGCAGGCTTAGCCTAACCGGCCTGCTCATGCTAGGTGGGTTGCTCCCCTTTGAGCTGTCGGCAGCCGTTCCGACCGACCCTCCAGCCAACGCTTTCGGGACAATCGACTGGCTCGTCGTCATCGCCTACGCGTTGGCTCTGATCGGCATTGGCGTCTTTTACTCCCGGCGGCAAAATACGACCGAAGACTACTTCTTAGGCGGGCGCACCGTCTCCCCATTTCTCGCGGGAATCTCCCTCTATGCGACGCTCTTCAGCACCCTGAGCTACATTGGGGTGCCCGGAGAAATCATTCAGAATGGACCCGTGCTCGTCCTCGTGGGGGTCCTAGCAACGCCCCTGATTTATCTGATCGTCGGTTACTGGGTTATCCCAATGATCATGAAACTACCGGTTACCAGTGCCTACGAGCTGCTAGAAAAACGGCTCGGGTTTTCGGTGCGGTTGTTAGGTTCGGGCATCTTCCTACTCACCAAACTACTCTGGATGGCGGTCATGCTCTACACGACTTCTTTCGTGCTTGTGACCGTGATGGGATGGGATGCCGCCTTCGCCACTCCCCTGGCGATAATCGCCGGAGGGCTAACCGCCGTTTACACGGTTACCGGTGGACTTCGAGCCGTGGTGGTCGGTGACGTGGTGCAGTTCTTTGTGCTCCTCATCGGAGCTATCTTCACGCTATTCTACATCACCATCTCCATGGGTGGAGTGAGTGCTTGGTGGCCGACCGAATGGGTCGACCATTGGCAACCACAGCCTTTCTTCAGTCTCGATCCCGATGTGCGTGTCACGATGGTCGGCACCTTTATCGGTGCGATTATCTGGTGGGTTTGCACCTCAGCTTCGGATCAGCTGGCGGTTCAGCGCTACCTTAGCACGCGCAATGAAAAAACCGCGCGACGGGCCTTCCTGCACAACACTTTGGGGTTTATTAGCGTCAGCGTGATTCTTTGCCTAATTGGATTGGCCGTGTTGGGTTTTTACAACGCGAATACGGGAGCCATCCCATCCTCACTTTCCATGGCGACCAAGGGTGATGTTTTCTTCCCCCACTATGTGAGCCATTTTTTACCCGCCGGCTTACCCGGTCTGGTGCTTGCGGGTTTGCTCGCGGCGGCGATGTCCAGCTTCAGTTCAGGCATCAACTCGATCATCACGGTGATCTCCACCGATTTCATCGAACCGTTTCGTTCCGGACCACCGCCTTCCGACAAACGGCAAATCAGAAACGCCCGCTACCTCGCCGCTATCGTCAGCATGGCAGCAATCGTCGGAAGCCAGCTGGCCGGAAATATCCCGGGCAACTTGATGGAAGTCGCCACCAAAACGGTAAACCTGCTGATTTGCCCTCTGTTCGGGTTGTTCTTCCTCGCGCTCTTCGTCAAGTTCGCCACACCTTTCGGTGCCATTATGGGGGCAATCTACAGTTTCGCTGCGGCCCTTCTGGTGGGTTATTGGGAATTCCTGATTGGCGGCGAGCAGATCAGCTTCCAATGGATTTCGCCCATTGCACTCATCGTGACGCTGATTGCAGGTCCCCTCTTCAGCCTACTGCCGACCCGAGGTAAGTCCGTGAAAATTTTGACCGGCTACTACACAATTTCGATTCTCCCCATCATCATCTTTGTTATGATTGCACGGTAATTCTCCCCACCCCTCATGAACCCCACGCGCGCTACCGCCTTTGTTCACAACTCGAATTCGAAACTAAAGATTGATCCCAACTGGCCGGTTTTGCCGGACCACATCACCCTGTTTTGCGTGAGTGGGATCGCCTTGGATTCACGTGGCTACATCTACGTGGCTCATCGGGGCGACAACCCCTTGCTGCGTTTTCATCCTGACGGCTCCTTCGACCGTGAAATCGCCGCAGACGTTCTGAAGAAATCTAGGGCCGACAATCTCATGGGGGACAAACCGATCCCGATGGACCTGCGTAATTGGCTGCACTACGTGCACGTGGATCCTTGGGATAATGTTTGGATCACCGATGTTGGGCGGCACCTTATCATGCGCTTTGATCCGGCAGGGCAACTGACCAAAACTTTAGGTGTCGATGGCGTCAGTGGCTGCGATGCCGAACACTTTTACCAACCCACGCATGTCTGCGTGATGCCCTCGGGAGAGTTTTTTGTCTCCGACGGCTACGGCAATTCCCGGGTGCTCAAGTTCAGCGCCGAGGGGAAAAGGGTGATGGAATGGGGATCGCGTGGCACTGCCATCGGCGAATTCCACACGCCCCATGTGATCACCTCCGATGAAGATGGAAAACTCTACATTTCCGACCGCGAGAATGACCGGGTGCTCGTATACGATCAACAAGGCGAATGTCTCGCGGAATGGCCCGGGCTTCATTCAGTCGATGGCCTTGATTACGGACCTGATGGTTTCATCTATGCCGGGGCGGGACTCGACGGCGCCATCCTACGTCTGGATAAAAAAGGTCAACTGATCGATGTGTGGGCCGAGCCCGGACAGTTCGGATATCCCCATGGGATCGCCATTGCATCCGACGGAACCATCTACACCGCTGAGACCGATTGCAGCCGAGTATTAAGATCAACCCTCGTCCCCTCGCATTGAAATGCAGTTGTCCGTAACGGTCGATGTGCCCGACGACTTTACCAAGGGCGTGATCGATCAGCGTTGTCTCGATGAGATAATGACCACGATCAGAGATATTGGTGCTACCCGGGTGCACTGGCTTTACTACGGCGAAACCGATCCGGCGGATCCCCGCGCCGGCAACATCTGGGATTATCGGTGGGCGACTTATGGTTCAAAGACCATCCAGGCGTTGGGCGAACCCCTCCAAGCCGCGGTCAAGAGCGCGAAAGCCCGTGACCTAGAAATCTATGGTGTGCTCAAACCCTACAACGGTGGGGTAGCCGGAAGCTTTCCGTCGGGCTCCCCGGAAGCAGGTTCCGCATCCCAACAATCACGGATCGGGGGCACCCTAGTTCAACTTATCCCTTTCCTCGAAAAGCACCCCGAAATGCGCGTGCAGCGAAAACCGAGTGCTCAGCATAATTCCGGGCCCATCAGGGAAATTCGGTTAACCAAAGCAAATGCCGACGAGACCCGGCTACGTCCCGAGCAGCTGCGCATCTGGGTGAGCGATAATAACTATCAGTATCGACCGCTCGATTTGGTCCCCACGGGAAACACCGCCGTAAAGCCCGCCTTACGTGACACCAAAGACTACCACGGCAATGTGCTTACGCGGATCGGCGATTCCGTGCGTATTATCACCCTCACCGATCTCAATATCACCGAGCCTTTTGTCGTCTTAACCACCACCTTTACGGAAGGTTCAGGCGATTTTCGCAACACTGCTACCGGCATGGTCGAGGTATTCGGTGACGACGGACAGGCCTTGAGTTGCGTCCTCGCAACCCACTCCGCGATCTGGGTCAAGCCACGCGATTTCCGGACCTATGGCCTTGAATTCGATCAAGGCTACGGACACATCCCGGTCTCGTTGGATGAACCGTGGAAAGAGCCTCAAGGTGACCGCGGGACTCACTTCTCCGGAGAAGATGAATTTAAGGACGAAGCCATTTTCGGCAATGGACAGGCGGGAGGGTTCCTCGGGATCGCCCGTGGAAAAAACGAATATCTTTCTGCCACCCCCTGCGAAGCTTATCCGGAAGTGCAGGAGCTCTGGCTTGGCTGGATTCGCGCCATGCTCGACGCCGGAGTCGATGGTGTCGATTTACGGATATCCGCTCACGGTTCTCTCACCGATGATCCGGATGCCTATGGTTGGAATCCCCCCATCCTTAAAGCCTATCGAGAAATTCACGGTGAAGGAGACATTGACCCCGTAAAACTCGCCGCCGTGCGGGGTGAGTTTTACACCAAATTCGTGCAAGCTGCCTCGGCCCTCGTGCGCTCCCGAGGCAAGAAGCTCCAAGTCCATCTCCACGCCGAAGCCTTTCGTCCCGAGCTCACTTTCGGGCAGAAACACGGCATCCCCGTTAATATCGATTTCCAATGGCAACGCTGGATCGAAGCAGGACTCGTCGATGAGGTCCAACTACGCACCAGCTGGTTTGAAGCGGCGGAAGACCCCCTCGGCGGCAAGGAAACCTCGCGCAGCAAATTGACCACTGCGCTAGCCGATCCCATCGCTCAGGAAATGCTCAACGTCGCCCAAAGGCATCACCTCCCCGTGACCCTCAATCGCTACATCGGTCGAGCGGCTGCCCTGCCCGAATATCTCGACGATATTACTCGTTCAAAACAGGACGGCCGCATTGATCGCTTCGACGTGTATGAGTTTTTCGACCTCGCCCAAGCCAGTCCCGACAAGCCCGGCCTAACGCCGAAAGGCGAACGCCTCTCCTCCTTAAAAGCCCGTTGGCAGAAACTTAATTCCTAACCTCGACTAAGTTTTCTTCCAGCGGCTCGGGGCAATCCCAGCAGCATCGCTTCGCATGTTGGCCGGTTTATTGGGGTGATTGAAATCGAATCCACGACGGGTATTCGGATCATCAAAGAAACGACGGATGTGCGGCGGTAGTGCCGCGACCTTGTCTTCCGGCCATCGATCAATTTTCGCTTCCACCGGTCCCGCCCATGCCGGGCGATACAAATAGGCCAACAACGTGCGGTCGCGATTGCCCACGTTGGGGCCGTTGCCATGGAAGCAGCGATGATTCAAAAATACCGCCGATCCCGCTTTGGCCGAAACTGCCACCTGTTCGGGATGCCCGGTATAACGCGTGTAGGGATTGGCATCTGCGTGTAGCGATAAATGCGAGCGCGGAAGCACGGTAAAGGGCGAGACGTCTGGGGTGAGATCATCAAGATAATACAACACCCGCACCTGCACCGGGCAGGATCCCGCATAACCGAAAATCTGCGATCCGTAGGGTTGCCCATCGGTATGCAGACTGATCCCCGGATGCCCCGGCTTGGACAATGCGTAAACCGCCCCGTGAAAGATGATGTCCGCACCTATGACCTGTTCGAGAAACCGGACGGTAGGAGGATGAGCAATCAACCCGGCCAAATCCGGATGATCCCAATGGATGTTATGTCTTCCGCGCTGTTTATCACTGTAATCAGCCGCTTTCGTTTCCATCGGCTCCACCAGGCTCTTGTAGTGCGCAATCTCATCCGGAGTGAGCAAATCGGGCACGACGACATAGCCTTCTACTTCAAGATGCTTGATGCGTTCGCCCAAAGTGAGTGCGCTCCAGTTTTGATTGGCGATGTTTCCCGGCGGAGTGGTAGTGCTCATGGCGTTGTTCCTTCTTATTGAGTTGATGCGACGCGAAGCCCCGAAATGAGCCTCGGTCGAGTTCAGATTCCAACCAAGACTGACCCCCGCACCAATCAACTTACACTTGTATGATGTTAAGACTCCCCGCGCCAACTATTGACTCGTTTCCTGCCCCCCGCACCTTCATCGCGTGAACTGCATACCGCGGCGGACAAGCTTGGTCGAGCAAACTGCCGATATTTTACGGCAGGGTCTGGCGACCGGACGATGGAGGGGAGAACTTCCGGGAGAACACCACTTGAGCGAACTGCTCCAGGTCAGCCGTTCCACCCTGCGCGCCGCGCTCGCCATCCTGCACCGAGAGGGCGCGTTCCGGGTGACCCGGGGGCGGCGGCGGCAACTGGCTCCCTTAAACATCCCTACGGCACTCCCGCGTTCCACCACTGTCGCCGTAGTGTCGTCGTTGCCACTCCACGAGCATTCGGCCTCCTCGATCCTGACTTTCCACGAGTTGCGCCGCCGGCTCCAAGCCTCCGGCTTCGAGCTTCAATTCCACAGCCTCCCTCAAACCATAAAGGCGGCTGATCGTCGGCGGCTAGAATCGCTCGTCGAACCGGACTCCGCCGCATGTTGGGTGTTGTCCTCCTGTTCAATCGGGGTGCAGCGGTGGTTCATGCAGCGCGGATTGCCGACGTTGGTCTTGGGCTCTTGCCATCAGGGCCTTGATCTCCCGTGTTTCCAGCTGGATGCCGCCGCCGCCTGCCGTCACGCCCTCGGTGTGCTACATCGCCATGGGCACCGGCACATCGGACTCTTATTGCCGAATTCGCCTTTCGCCGGCTCGGTGGAAACCGAAGCCAGCCTGCGCCAGACTTGTCTGGCTTTGTCCGCTTCGGAGCGCATGGAGCCCATTGTGCGTCATCATTCGGGCGGCGTGGCCGGCGTTGAGCAAGTCACGGCCGCCTTGCTGCGACTGCCCTCCCCGCCGACAGCTCTGATCGTCATGATGCCGCGTGACGCGTTGACTGTTCTTTGCCATCTTTTGCTCCATCGCTGGCGCGTTCCCGACGACATCTCTCTCGTATCCTTGTTCGACGACACGTTTATGGAAAATGCCTCGCCCGCCCTGGCTCGCTATCGCTGTGACCATTCCACTTACGCGCGGCGCCTGGCGAGGCAGGTGATCGAATTCGCCAAATCCGGCGCCACGCCGCGATCCATTTCAGTCCTCCCGGATTTCTTTCCCGGAGCGACCATCGGCCGTCCCGAAGGCGTGGCCCAAGTGTCGCCACCCAATGGGAGCCCGTCTGACCGGCAGACAGTTGCGGCCGCCGCGGTGTGAACGGGAATGGGATTACCCCCCCGCCAACTGATCTGCGGTCAACTCATTGAGCAGTGATTCACCCTTCACATAACGCTCCGCGTTGACCGAAAAAATATCCCACAAATGCTGCAGGAAGCTCGGGCTCAAACTCGAACCCGAGATGTGCGGAGTGAAGATCACATTCGGCATCTTCCAGAGCGGATGCTCCGGCGGCATCGGGTAGTGGTAATGCGTATCCAATGCGGCCCCGGCGATCCACTTCTTCTGCAAGGCGCTGATCAACGCCTGCTCTTGGATAATCGGACCCCGGGCCGGATTGAGCACATAGGCATGATTAGGCAGAGCGCGTAGCTCGCGTTCGCCAATCAAACCCTCTGTTTGCTTAGTGAGGGGCAATCCCAAAACGAGAAAGTCTAACCCACCGAGAAACTCCAGCTCCTCACCCGCGGTGAACACTCTATCCGGCAACACTCCTGCGGGATCACTGGTGCCGGGCACATGATAAACATCACCTCGAGGGCCGACCACACCACGTGCCAGCACATGCACTTTCAAACCCATCGCGCGAGCCAATCGCGCGGTCTCCCGGCCGATACCTCCATAGCCCCAGATTCCAACCGTCAGCCCACGAATCTCACGCTGAAAAATCGCCGCGCGATCCCAGACCGCCGCCGCCTGATTACGCATGAGTTGCGGCATGTCGCGGGCCAAGTTCACCATCATCGCTATGTTCCATTCGGCGATCGGCACATCAAAACAACCTCGGCCATTCGTGGCCCGAATCCCGCGGCCGGGTAGATTATGATCAAGTAGCTGCGTGTATCCCACGGAAGATACCTGCACCCATTTGACTGCTTTCATGTCATCGAAATTAGTCGGTGGAAAGGTACAAAATAACACCTCCACATCCGAAACCCGGCGGGGTCCCAAAGGACGAGCCATTTCCTCCGGTGGATCAACCACATTGAATTCAAATTTACCCGTCGCTTCGAGCGTTTGGAGAGCCTGCTGCTCAACGGGGACATCTATTAGAACTTTAATAGCCATTAGCCAGTGAGGATTTTCCCGGGCACGCTGTTGAATTCACCTGAACCACGTTGGAACGGATAACGATTCTTGATCTCGTCGGTCAGGACGACGCCAAAACCCGGACGATCCGGCGGCAACACGTAGCCGTCCTTAATGGTGAGTCCGCCATCGATCACCTCGGTATGTAGTCCCGCGTAGTCCGGTGCGATTTCAAGCATACAGGTATTAGGCGCGGCAAAACCACAGTGCACGTTTTGCATCAGCGATCCACCTGCGCCCCACGCATGAGTAGCAATTTTCCGATCCCGGTCGGCCATCATTTTCGCCACGGTCATAAACTCGCCGATCCCACCCGTAAACGACGCATCGGGTTGGCCAATATCGAAGGAATTCTGTTCTGCAAACACGCGCCATTCGTAACTAGCGGTGAGGCATTCGCCACCGGCGATGGGGACGGTTGTGGCTTGGCAGAGCTCCGCGTAGCCCCACGGATCAGTGTAGTGCAGCGGTTCTTCCAGGAAGAAAGGATTGTAAGGCTCAATCGCCTTTGCCACCGCCATGGCCACGTCGAGATTCCACGTCGCTTGAGGATTGTTGCCCATATGCCCGTCGATCATCAACCAAGCATCATCGCCCGCGTGGCTACGCATAAAGGCCATCTTGTCTGCCTCAAAATCAGCCGCCTCTTTCGGATCCATGGGCATATACCACGCGGTGCCCGTATCCGTGGTCGCCAAACTGCCGGCTGCCACTTTGATCCCTTTGAAGCCGAGCGAGAAATAGTGATCGATCTTTTGAGCCAGCTTGTCCTTGGGGTAATTGGCTGGGCCACCCGTGGCATAGCACGGCAGGCGATCAAACTTCGCTCCTCCAATCAACGTATGCACCGGTTGATCAAGCAGCTTTCCTTTTAAATCCCACAAGGCCGCGTCGATCCCGTTGAGCACGATGGCACCGAGTCCAACCCGGCACCAAAAATTACCACAGTGATACATCCGGTTCCAGAGTTCCGGAATATCATCCACGTTTTGCCCGAGTAAAATCGGTTTAAAGAACTCCACAATTTCAGGGACCATCTCGGGACAGAAATAGCCGGCATAGGTCTCGCCGATGCCGATATGCTTTCCGTCCGTGAAGACTTCGATAAACGCGGCACTACGGCGTTTGCGAGCTTCACTGAGATAGGGATCGTTCGTGCACGGTCCGGTTAGGAGCGTCGTGCGGATGTCGGTTATTTTCATAACGGGTTTCGGTTCGGATTTTGGTAAATTAGCGGATCAATCACTCCGCCTAAAACGAGGCCAGTTCCGCGAATTTAGCGCCCGATACCAACCCGGGCTGCTCCGTCCAATTTATCCCGTCGGGACTGGTAGCGGTGCGGACTACCCAGCGACGATCAACCTCAAGATCTTCTTTGAGCTCCGCCGGAAGCTGTTTCCCGTAGACCATTTTGTAGCGTTTTGACGGATCGGGATCCTCATCATCGCGGATAACGGAAACACCGGAACACTCCTGCAAGGGATCAGGGCCAAGAGCGATCAGGTTATTAGCTAGGCTCCCCCTCCACTCAACTTGGCCAAGATGGGGTCGCGTCCAATTCTCACCATCGCTGCTCTCGGCATAGCTCACCGGACTGACCCCAACTCCGCCCTCATCGCCGACTTTATGAACCGCATAATACCACATCCGAAAGAGCCCATCATCTAACAGCACGGTGCCATAGTGATGGGTCGCTGCGTTATCCGGTGCATCTGGATCAGTCGAGGGAGCCAAGACGGGCTCAAGTCTGATCTCTGGCTTGGTTAAATAAAGCGCGAGGTTGTCCCGCAGAGGAAAGACCCGTTCATCTATGGCGAGCAAAAGCGAAGCATCTTTGTCGATGTCGAGTGGTTTTCCTAAACTGGCGCTGGTGATCATCATCATGATCAGGAATAGACGTGATTTCATTGAATGAATGGACTGGAGGTTTATTTAAATCGAAACGAGAATAAGTCTGCATCCTTTAGCTGGATTCTCATCCTGATAGTTTTTCCGGCGAGAGCAGAAACATCCGTCCCTCCAGACCAAGCAACGACTCGGGCGATTTGATCACCAATGATCTCGCGTGAGTCCGCCAGTTCATATCCCGGCAGGGGATTACCGCTTTCATCCTGCAATTCAAAACGGAGACTTCCTGCCGCCGAACTGGCATAGTTGATCTCGAGCTCACTTCCCGCGAAGCGGAACGGTTTCGTGATCATTTCGCCGCCGGCATATCCCGTGTGGAGCGAGGCAAACCCATCCAACCGCAGAGAGAATCGAGAAAGATGATGATCGGGTTGACCGTAGCCGCGCTGGACAAAGAAGGACATTTCTTCGGGCCCAGTCTGGATCACATTAGCTGCCGGGTAATTGGTGCGCGAGGTCCAGTTTTCAAAACCTAAACCAGGGCGAACAAAACCTTCGAGAAAAGTGCGGTCATAGGTCGTGCCCCCGCGCGATGTCATCAAAATGGCCTCGGAGATATCTTTGAAATAACCAGGATCCACTCCCACGACGTCAGCTTCTTCCGCCGTGAGTACTTGGCGACCGGGCAAGAATCGCGCCGCGATGGCGACGTAGATGTGGGGAGCGCGCATGTAAGCGCCGGTCTGATTGGTGTAGAGATGTTCAACCGGAGCGGGGTCACCTGCTTCATCCACAAAACTCATCTCACCCTCTTCGGTCCAATTAACAAAATCGGGACTCGTCGCGCGAGAGATCCACCGAAAACGCCCTTTGCCATCAATCTCTTTGAAGTTGCGGAAGTAGCACACGTATTGCCCTTCTGCTTCAGACCAAAATGCGAGGTTCTGTGAATCGTAGCGGTAATCCTCGTTCGATGGGAACATCGGCTGATCACCCATTAATTTACGCCATTTGACGCCATCGGCAGACACAAACCGCACCAACCCTTCCTGGTTGGTGCCGCCGATACCCTTCCACTTTTCGTCGTCCGCCACACCCGGTTTGGTATCGTAGAATACTGAAAAGTTATGCGTCACCGGGGCGGCGTGCTGGAGCACGAAATTATTTTTCTGCTTCGTCCAGATAACCCCGTCAGCTGATTCTGCATAAGCAGTCGCCTCGTCATCCGACCCATCTTCACCCGCCATCGGCAAGGCACGGTAGTAAGCGCGAAACGTGCCATCAGGCAAAGTGACGATCGAGACGTATCCGGAAAAAGCTCCTTCATGCGGCAAGTCGAAAGGTATCGCCACACCACGATCAATCGGAGTCTGTGGTCGCAATTCAACGCCTTCCAAACGGTCGATCATGTAATGATCCACCATCAATTCTCGGCGCGATTCAATATTGATGGGATCAGCCGTGCAAACTACGGCCAACAGAGGAAGAAGCAGGAGTGATTTCATATTATGGGCAGGGGGTAAAAGAAAGGGGACCCTTAGTTCTGAAACTGGAGTGCGAAGATATCAGCATCGCTCATGACGAAACGAAGACGAACGGCCTGGCCAACGAGGGCGGAGAGATCGCTGGTCGTCTGCCACTCGACCGCACGTTCGAGACTGTCGCCGACCATGAGTTTGCACTCCTTCAACGTGTATCCGGGGATCGGCTCACCGTCCGCCGTCTGCAGCTCCACGTAGATGCTGCCGTTGGCGGAAGTAGAATTGTTGAGGACGAGATGCCTACCCGTCACGAGAATCGGCTTGGTCAACATCTCGCCCACTTCGTAGGGAGCGCTCACCGAGCCGAAACCATCAAGACGCAGCGAATAGCGCGCCAAATGCGCGGTCGGTTGCACATAGTTTTGGCCGACGTAAATCGACATTTCCGCCGGACCGGTTTGCACAAAGCCTGTCGCAGGGAATCCATTGCGAGAAACCCAGTTACCCTTATCTAAACCCGGGCGGATAAAGGATTCCATAAACGTGCGATCGAAACGTGAGCCCCCGCGACTGGTCATGAGAATGGTGTCGGAAACCTCATTGGGTATGTCATGAGTCGGGCCTTTAATCGCGAGAAAGCCCGGGCCTACCTTCTGCTCCGCCAATTGCTCGTCGGTGAGAAACCGACGGCCAGGGACAAATCGCACCGGTGTCGAAATATAAATATGAGGCGCGCGAAAATAGGGCCGAGTATGATTAGTGTAGAGATGCTCCAAAGGTGTATGGCCAAAGCTCATTCGCTCTGGTTCTGACCAATTGATCAGATCTTTCGAGGTCGTGCGAGAAATCGAACGGTAGCCCTGAATCGACCATTTCTGGTCGGGTTTCCCATATTCCGGGATGCCGGTAAATACGCGGAAATAGAGTAAGTAGAGTTGTTCGGTCTCTGACCAGAATGCGACATTCTGCGAATCGAAAGCACCATTGCTGAAGACAGGATCGTCATGGTATTTCCGCCAATGGATACCGTCCGGCGAAACCATCACATAAATCCCCTTGGGGCTTTGCCCGCCGACCGCCTTGTAGCGTTCATCAGCAGGGACACCTTCACGGTTATCGAGAAACGGACTGAAGCTCTGGTTATAAGGATCTTCCTTCGGCGAAGGCAGCATGATGATATTGTTTTCCTTGGAGCCATTGAACTCCACCAAGCCGAGCTTGGGCTTCACCCAGGTAATTCCATCCTTACTTTCCGCATAGCAAATGTAGGAGCTATCACCCTCGCGCTGTTCGGCGCGGGCAAAACCCGGGCCCCCGCGATAATACATGCGGTGCAGACCGTTATCATTGATCACGGTCGCGTAGCCAGAAGCATCCCGATCCCATTCATCGTTAAACGGGATCCCCACGCCTTCGCGATGCGGATGATGCAGTTCAAGACGGGTTCCGTCCATTTCATCGATCAGGTAATGATCGACGAAAAGTTCCCAACGATTGCCAAGATCTAGGGGCTCGGCCACGGCAGAAAATCCGGCCATGAGCGCAACCACTCCGAGTGATATTTCTTTTGTAATATTCATATTTAAAGTGGTGGGGGGTTAACGAAATCGAAGGGCGAAAATGTTGGCGTCGTTCATCACAAAGCGGATTCTCACGGCCTGTCCGGCCAGCGCACTGAGATCACTGGTCGTTTCCCACGACACGACACGCTCGATACTGTCGCCGACCAGTAGCTTGCTTTCTTGCAACGTGTAGCCGGGTATCGGCTCGCCATCCGCAGTTTGCAATTCCACGTAGATGCTGCCGTTCGCCGGGTTCTAAAACCATAGTCCCGAAAGGCATTTGCTTTCCCGCCGCCATGCCTTGATTAGAGAAAAGCAAACCACACCCCATCAACCCGATGAAGCATTTTAATTTCAGGGAGGATGGAGAGATCATACACAGAGGCTGGCATACCCAGCGGTTCAGGGAGTTCGGAGATAGACGGCGAAGAGACGTGGATCGACGTTAGCGTCTTTTTCGAAGTTGATCTTAAATCGCACCGTTTGACCCGCGAGTCCGCTCAGGTCGCCCGCCGTAAATACGACCGGGCAATCCAAACCATCCGGCGCGGCGGACCTGCCACTCGCTGACCCGGAATACTTATCCAACAAACGAAATTTCGAGTCCGATATTTCCACCGACAAGTTACTGACACCATCAGCATTCAAAAACACCTCGCCGCCTTCTGACGACAGCGTAACCGGCGCAGACCACACAGAACCCCTGGTGAGAGGCTCATCACTACGGGGTTTAGTGGGATGCAGACCAAGCGCCCCCCAACGATCACGAGGAAGGGTCGCCATCGCCACTTCACCCCGGTAACCTTGGTTATATTCTGCATTCAGCCAGCGGCCAAAATAGATCAGCGTCTTGTCTCCCACATTGAGAATACCATTCCCTGATTGGGTCAGCACAGTCGGATAGTTTTTCCCGGGCATCGGCGTGGAAGGACTGTCGAAGCGGGAAATGTAGACGTGGCCTTTGACCGGCTCGCGGAAATGCAGGCCGTCATTACTGATCACCAGACCTAGGTCGCACGAAATTTTCCCGTAACCAAACCAACCCCAGCGCTCCTGCGAGCTCTCATCGCCGGGAACATTGTACCACAGTCCATAAAAGCCCACTGCGACATTTCCAAAACTCTGCGCCCCCACCCCCAGATGCACCTGATCATAGGGTTGGGTCTGTCCGCGTTCCTCCGGATTGACGGGTTCCGGTAGCGCAAACGCATTGGTGTCACCCGCCAGCCAGTGCGCGAAATCAGGCGAGAGCACCGCTCGGCCTTGGCGACCGCTAGCGTGCCCTCCTTCACTAAAGGTGATCCGTTGCCCATGCACGATAAATAGGTCGTTGAATTTATAGAGCGAAGCGGTTTCTAAAAATTGATCGATCGCGAAATCCTCAGCGGCCTTCCAGTGGATGCCATCGGCGCTGGTCGCCGTGCGAATCACCCAGGTCTTTTCGTTGTGCGTATTGTAGACCATTTTGTAACGGCGCGACGGATCGGAGTCATCCTCGTCGAGGATAACATGCACGCCTGAAGTTTGTTTGTCAGGCAGCGCAATGCCGTTGTTATCCTCGCTTCCGTGAACCTCCATCTGACCGAGATTGGGTTTTGTCCAGTGAATGCCGTCGTCGCTTTCCGCATAGCAAACCGGACCTATCGTCAGGCCTTTGACATCGGGCTTATAGGCATCGCCCGGCACTTTCATCCCCACCGCATAATACCACATCTGATACTTGCCATCCCGTTCGATCACGGCGCCGTAGAAATGGGCCGCCGCCGAATCTGGAGCCTTCGGGTCATCCTTACTCGGCGCGACAACGGGCTCTTTGCGATAGGTCGGGGTCGATAAATAGGTGCCGACATTTTCCCGGATCGGCAGCAGGTAATCATCGATACCGAGCAGCATCGCCTGTTTTTTAACCGTCACTCCCGTCGTCGGAAAATGGAATGCGTCGGAATCGGGTTTAAGGTCGCGGTTGTCTGACATGACGGTGGAGGTGATGATAGACAGAGCCAGTGAAAAAGCGGCAATTTTTCGGGAAGTCATAGTTGGATTGGGTCAGTGTATTAGTGTTAGGGCTAGGGTATCACTGTAAATGAGTCGGCAGCAATTCGGGCGTGTGCTCGCGGCACCATGCGATAACCCGTTTCACGTCCTTGTCCGTTCCGCTTCGATAGGGCGATTGACAGCGAAGCCCCACCACCCCACCACCGGCGACGCGTTGGATGCGGTCGATCGCCGAATCCCACAGACCCGGCTTTTTGACCATGGGCACCAAGGCCTCAAACAGGAACCGGTGAACCGCATCGGCCAGTGGCTTGGCCTCCTGCAATTTTCCAGCGGCACAAAGCTCGTAGAGCTCAACAATCTTCGGCGCATTGAACCCAGTCACCGAACAGTAGCCACCCTTCCCGCCCGCCGGGAGTTTTTGATAAAAATCTTCGCCGCCAAAAATAGCTAAGTCTGGAGCCTTGCGCAGGATTGCCTTGACCTCCTTCGCGTCCAAGCCGGTGTCCTTGGTCCCGATCAAGGTGGGGATCTCACGCACCAATTCCCCCATCAATTTGGCATCGATCTTACGTTTGGAGCGACCGGTGACATAGAGGATAATCGGGGTCTTCCCGGCCGCCACCGCCACTTCTTTCACGAAGCGTTTTACTTCGTCGTCCTTCAACTCCAACCAAAACGGAAGGGCGATCTGCAGGGCATCAGCTTTGAATTTTTTCGCGACTTTTATCCGCTGTTTAACGGTCAAAGTGCTTAGTGCCGTTACCCCAATTTGGATCGGCAGTCCGATCGCATGGGCCTCGCGACAGGCGATCTCCGTGACTTGGGAAAAGGTCGCATCATCCTGCGCATAAAATTCCCCCGTGGTGCCGCCCGTGTAGACACCACTAACTCCCGTATCGGCATAAGCCCGGACTTCCTGAACGAATCGTTCGGCATCAAGCGTGTCTTTCTCGGTCCAAGGAAGAATCAAGGCGCTCCAAACGCCCCGCAGATTTTTACGAGTAAGTGGTTTTATTTTGGTTTTCATAGAAAATGTAAAAAGTCATTTTCATCCGGCGAAGCTCCCGGAGGTGAGCAGCGATTCTAGGCCAAAAAAGTTCACCGCATTGTCGCGCAGAATCAGCCGTTTATCTTCATCGGAGATCTCTGCAGCCTCGATGCGGGCACGATACATGCCCCCATGGTAGAGAGGAGTATCGCTCCCAAACAAAAGGCGCTCCCCCCCTACTTCCTGCACCGCCCATTCGATCAATCCCGGTAAAATACTGCGCGCGCTCGAGGTATCTACCCACAAGTTACCATACTGCGCCGCTTGAATCGCCCTCACCTGGAGATCGACTTTGCCGCCGTCGCCCGCCCCATTTCCTAGATGCGCCAATAACAGCCGCACTTTCGGATACTTGTTTGCAAAAGGCACAAACGCGGCCGGGAGACTATTGGGGCAACCGGTATGAGACATCACCGGAGCATCCACTTCCTCAAAGAATGAAAAGAGTTCATCACCACGGTCGGAGATTTGGTAAGCATGCTCTTCCGGGTGAATCTTGATGCCCGCACAATGAGGCGATTTCAGCATTTCCCGCGCCTGATCATACGTCTCCGGTTGCAGAGGATTGACGATCACATATTGCAACAAGCCCTTGGTCCTTTGCACGACCTCAAACGCTTCCGCATTGGCGGGAACTACCTGGGTCCCTCGACCACGCGGCATTAACCCGGCAAGGGGCGAGACAATCGACCATTCGCATCCACACCTACCCGCGCGTCGGGCGACCTCTGCAGCGGTTGCGCTGGAGAAATCCTCCAAAAGAGTGCTGCCTTTTGTGAATCGGCCATCGCGGCGGAACTGCCCGTAGTGGCCATGCGCATCGATCGCTTTGATCTCACTAAATTTCATCGAAAATCAGGATAAAGTTTAGGGTGAAAATACCATTCGGTCTCGCCCCACTCATATTCAATTTTCGCCGTCGTTTCCCTTCCGAACTAGGCAAACTCGCGACTGGACTCTCCGCCTGATTTTGACGCTTTAGGGTGCTGATTGGAGGGCTGATTTTCATCGATCCGAGACCTGACCGTCGATAAAGTATACATGGGTGTATGATCAAATCTTGCTGTCAATGTGAATCGCGCCAAAGACCCAAACACCTAGACGGATCGCCATCGATCAAAATTGACATGCGTTTGTATACATTTTTGTTTCGAGGAATGCGGTCAGTCCGAACTCCCTCGAAACATCGGAGCCAGCACGATGCCGCTTTTTCGATGCGCGCCATCACTTTGGACAAGAATCTGCCAATGTCTGCGGCAAAACCCACCCTGACTACGACGCACGGAACTGACTTCTCGGCAGCATTGATCGCGACGATGTTTATCCTACCCTTCGAGGTTTCGGACTCCCTTATCTTCCTCAGAACCGTCTTGGCTCACCATCGCCTAGGCCAAAGCATGGTCCTATCGGACTTGCCACCAAAGCGACTGACTAAAAGGCAATGATCTTCCCCCGTTCTAATTCAACGCAGAGCAGCTTAGTGACGGGGCAGTTCAACGG
>Ga0222651_1000770_pt1 | contig 17962 bp, 15 predicted proteins | sample AntAcemetagen369_FD_179855 | JGI IMG/M metagenome (GOLD analysis project Ga0222651, IMG submission 179855) | Saline water microbial communities from Ace Lake, Antarctica - #369 | ecosystem: Environmental > Aquatic > Non-marine Saline and Alkaline > Saline | place: Antarctica: Ace Lake...
GCGGGCGGCTACGTCGGCAAAGACGGCGTGCCGCGCCTCAACGTGCTCGACCTGCAAAAGCTCATTCGCTCCATGCCTAAAGTCGTGATCGCCCTCGTAGCCGGCTTCGCCATCGGCGGTGGCCACGTGCTGCACGTCGTCTGCGATATCACGATCGCTGCCGATAACGCCGTCTTCGGCCAGACCGGCCCGAAAGTCGGCAGCTTCGATGGCGGCTTCGGTTCCAGCTACCTCGCGCGCATCGTCGGCCACAAAAAAGCCCGCGAGATCTGGTATCTCTGCCGCCAATACAACGCCCAAGAAGCACTCGATATGGGCTTGGTCAACAAAGTCGTGTCCTACGAGGCGCTCGAAAACGAGGGCGTGCAATGGGCGCAAGAGATCCTGCAACACAGCCCCCTTTCGATCCGCTGTCTCAAATCCGCCTTCAACGCCGACGTCGATGGCCAACAAGGTTTGCAAGAGCTGGCAGGCAATGCCACACTTCTCTATTATCTGACAGAAGAAGGCGAAGAAGGCCGCAAAGCTTGGAACGAAAAGCGCCCTCCCAATTTCAAAAAATACCCATGGCTCCCATAAAATCCAATCGCAACACTGCCGCGCCAGCGGCGTCTCCCGCTAGTCTTCGTAGCGATGCCGCGCCAGCGGCGTCTCCCTTCCGCCGATGGGCAAACCCCATGATTGCGGCACTCACCTTGGCGACCACCACCGCCTGTGCCGCCGCGCCCAGCGAGTCGACCGCCGGGCCCAGCGAAGCCAGCCAGCGCACCACTTTCACCGTCGTCACCTACAACGTGGAAAACCTCTTCGATGCCGACGGCGTCGCTATGTTTGACGACTACAAAACAGATGCCGGATACACACCGCGCAAGCTCCTCACCAAGTTGCAGAACATCGCCGACGTCCTAAAAGCCCTCGACGATGGGGACACGCCCGAGATTATCCTCTTTAATGAGTTAGAGGCCGACTTCACCCCCGATTCCACGGTCGATGACTACGCCGCATTCCTTAAAAAATACAGCGACACCACCGTGGCCGCCATGCTCGACACCGAGTGGTCAGCGGCCTATGCTGGCTACCCCGCCTCGGCCTGGTTGCTCAAGGCGCTCGCCGACGAAAGCCTCACCGGATACCACGTGGCCACCGCCGCTTATCGCGGGATGGATTCCGGCTTGGCGCACACCAACGCCGTCTTTTCCACCTTCCCGATTCGCAGCCTTGAGCGCCATGCCCTCGTGCAGGCGCGCGATATCATTGAGGCCGAGCTCGACGTCGATGGCCACCCGCTCATCGTATATGTCAACCACTGGAAGTCCGGCGCGTCCAACCCATCGCGCGAGCCCATCCGCGTTGAAAATGCCAAAGTGCTGCGCAAGTTAATCGATGCCCGCCTCGCCGCCGATCCGCAAGCCGACATCATCGTGGCCGGCGATCTTAATTCACACTATAACCACTCAGTCCTCTTCCCCGAAATAGAGACCGGTATCAACGACATACTCGGTTCCGACGGCAGCGAAAATTTTAGCCAAAACGACCTCTACAATCTCTGGTTCGAGCTAGCGCCCGAAGCCCGCTACTCCGAAGTCTGGCGCGGCCGCCGTGGCACGCTCATGCACTTGCTGCTCACCCCCGGCCTCTACGATGAGGTCGGCGTCAGCTACCTCGACGGCAGCTATGATAAGCTCGTTATTCCTGGTCTCAATGCCGATGCCATCGGCCGCCCACTAAGGTGGCACGGCTACGGTATTACCGGCGGCGGCGCGACCGACCACTTCCCCGTCTATGCCCGTTTCACAGTCGGTGCCTTCGAGGCGACGTCTCCACTCAGCACCGGCGACGATGGCTCCACCTTCGAGCGTCCGCTCAATGTCGCCGACTTTCCCGGCGAGCTCGATCTTCCCGACGGCACTTTTCTCAACGCCCTCAGCGACGCCCAGCTCGCGCCCTACGTAGCGCACCTCCACACCGTCGCGGCCACCGTGCTCAGCATCAAGCCGCTCCGCCTCCAAGTCGCCGAGCGCACCTGGCCTGCCTATTATGCCGATGGCAGCATGATCGAAGCAGGCGGCCTGCCTGACTATTTGGAAAACAACGAAGGCAAAGTACGCCTAATCGTGCATCCCAACTTCTATCGAGGCAACAGCCAGCTCGTCGTGGAAAGCATCCTCGGCGAGTGGTAGTCGAAGCGGCGCAGGGTAGGGGGTGCTTTGTATAAGCGTAGGGGCGCGACTTGTCACGCCCGCCGAGAATCAGTGCTGAACCCACGCGGGCGTGACAAGTCGCGCCCCTACGAATCAAGGACAATACAGCAGATTCCTGTCGCCGAGAGCATCTTCGATTAACATTCCCATTTACTCAAACCCCGCGCTTGCCCCCGTCCGAGAATTCCCGCAAGTTCCTCGATTTCTTATGAGTAAAAAGTTCTACATCACCACCGCAATCGACTACGCCAACGGCTCGCCCCACCTCGGGCACGCCTACGAAAAAGTGCTGACAGATATCGTCGCCCGCTTCCGTCGCTTAATGGGAGATGAGGTCAAATTCGTCACCGGCCTCGACGAGCATGGGCAAAAAGTACAAATGTCTGCCGAGAAGTTAGGCGTGCCACCGATCAAAGTTTGCGACCGCCTCGCCACAGAGTTTCAAAGTCTGTGCGCCGCGCTCCACATTTCTAACGACGACTACATCCGCACCACCGAGCAGCGGCATAAAGACGTGGTGCAAGACATCTTGCAAAAGCTCTACGATCAGGGCGAGATTTATAAGGCCGACTACAACGGCCACTACAGCGTGCGCCAAGAGCAGTTCGTTACCGAAAAGGAAAAAGTCGACGGCCAGTGGCCAGAGATCTACGGCGACGTTGTTGAAGTCACCGAGAGTAACTACTTCTTCAAACTCGCCCAATATCAAGACTGGCTCGTCGACACCATCCAGACAAACGAGCAGATGATCTACCCGCGCTTCCGCAGCGCCGACGTTCTCCAGTTCCTCAAAGAGCCGCTTAACGACCTCTGCATCTCCCGCCCCAAAGAGCGGCTAGAGTGGGGCATTGAGCTCCCCTTTGATAGCAACTTCGTCACCTACGTTTGGTTCGACGCGCTGACCAACTACATCACCGCCGCTGGTTACGGCACCGACGAGTTCGATCAGCACTGGCCAGCCGACTACCACGTCATCGGTAAAGACATCCTCGTGCCACCACACGCCGTTTACTGGCCGATCATGCTTAAGGCGCTCGACATCGAGCTACCCAAGCATTTCCTCGTCCACGGGTGGTGGCTCAGCTCCGGTAGCAAAATGTCCAAAAGCACCGGCGAAGTCGTCAACCCCCTCGATCTTATCCAGCAGTTCGGTGCCGACGCCTTTCGCTACTTCGTCACCCGCGAGATGAATGTCGGGCAAGACTCCGAGTTCTCGCTCGATCTCTTCATGAGCCGCTACAACAGCGACCTCGCCAACGATCTCGGCAACCTCGTCAGCCGCCTGCTCAATATGGGCGGACGCTACGCCGAGGGCGCAGTGCCCGCCGCCTCCGTCGAAGAAGCCCCCGAAAAAGAGCTCAAAGCACTCTGGGCAAAAACCGAAGCAGAGCTCATTCCCCTGTTTGAAGACTTCCAGTTCCACAAAGCCTTAGATCGCATCTTCACTTTCGTCTCCGGCATCAATCGCTACGCCGAGACGCGCGCCCCGTGGAAGCTCGCCAAGTCCGACGCGCCCGCCGATCTAGCCGCGCTGCGCACCTCGCTCGCCACCATGGCCGAAGCCCTGCGCCTCGCAGTGGTGCTGCTCACACCCGTCATGCCCGAGATCTCCGATAAAATCCGCAGTTTAGTCGGTGCAGAAAACTTCGATCGCCTCGAAGGCCAGCTAGCGTGGGGGAGCACCCTAGAGGGAAAAGCCCTCGGCGAAAAAGCCATCCTCTTTCCCCGCCCCGAGCGCCAAGCATAGGCTAACATAGGCTAACATAGGCTAACATAGGCTGACATAGGCTAACATAGGCTAACATAGGCTAAGGGCTCAACCTCAAACGTGCTTAGAGTGCCGCGACTAGCATCTCGACAATGGTCTCGTCTTTGAGGTGGTCGGTGTTGATGACGAGGTCGTAGCGCATCGGGTCGTCGATCTCTTGATCGAAGTGCTGCTTGATGTAGCGGCGGCGGGCGGCGTCTTCGTCCTTAATGAATTTTTTGGCTCCGGCTTCGGACATGCCGTGCACATGCACCATTTGCTGCAGCCGCTGTTGCGGCGAGCCGACCAGGCGCACGCGGCGCACGTTAGTAAATTTTTGCGCGATCTCGTGCCCCCCGCGGCCGACGATGATACTGTGCCCCGTGCGGCTCAGGCGCACGATCGTGCTGACGGTTTTCTCGAAGAGCGTCCAAAGTGAAGGGTGGCGGCCGAGGAGCTCGTTGATAGAGCCTTCGATCTGACTGACAGCATCGTCGGGCATGAACTTTTCTAAGTCCGCCGGGAGTTGGTGGTCTTCGAGCACTTGCTTAACGAGATCTTCATCGAAAAGCGTCCATGGTATCGCGTCTTTGGGCGACTGCGCGCGCAGGGCGTTTTGTAGTTTGAGACCGATGGTGCGTCCGCGCGCACCAGCCTGGCGAGAGATGGTGATCGCTGGTGGGCGATGAGCTGCCAAGGGCGCGCTTGATCTTTCGTGTAGGAGTGCGGCGACGTAGCTGCGACATTCTTTAAAGCTGGGATGTAGTTCCATAGGGTGCCTTTCTGGGGTTGTCCAAACGATTGATTTTAGAGAGGTAAATTCTTAATTTTAAGTGGCGTTAGAATAACCGATTCGTTATGGTGAGCAAGCGAAATTAGTGTCGGAGGACCCCTTTTTAGGATTCTTAAGGGGGATAGAATTATGACCGTTTGCGCAGGAGTTATCAATATTCTGGCGATTGCTTTTCTAGTGTTTCCTTTTGGTAGACGCGCACGTAGTCGACCACGAAGCGGGCGGGAAATTGTGTCTTGGAGGGATCGCCTCCGCTGGTGCCACCAATGGCATTCAAGCGGTGAGGCTCAGTTCTTGGGCGATTTGATCAATAAATAGGTTCTGCATGGGTCGGTAAAAAGCGCTTTCTGCTCGGGTAATTTCAGGGAAAGCGCATGACCTTAGTTCCGATGCTGCGGAGGGAAAGCAAAACTGTGTGGGGAGGGTGCGATTATTATAAGGGCTTGAACTTAACTCTTAGGTAGGATCAATATGCGGGGGATGGCTAGTGGACGGCTGATCGAAGTATATGGATAGTTTAAAAAAAATCTTACCCTATTATCGCTACTTGAAACCAGTCTGGGGGAAGTTCGCGATTGGGGTCTTATTCGGAGTGCTCTTCTCTGTTTCGAGCGGCCTTGGCTTGCCCGTGATGGCGGAGACGATATTTCCTGTGCTGTTTGGTAATCCAGAAGCGGCGCCGGCATGGCTGAGATCGCTGGTGGAGACTTGGTTTGCCGACGATATACAGGGCGGGTTTTTGATTTTATGCTGTTTGTTTCTGCCGTTTATGATGTTTTTGCGCGCGGCGGGTGCCGTGGGTAATGGTTACTACATCACTTACGCGGGGGTGCATGTGGTGCAGGCGATCCAGATCGATGTGTTTAAGAAGATCCAGTCGATGCCTCTGGCCTTTTTCCAACGCTACAAAACGGGTGAGTTAATGGCTGGGATCACTGGGTACCCGACTCAGGTTAAGCAAGTGATCGTGAATCACAGTAATGATCTGGTTAAGCAGCCACTGACCTTATTGTCTGCGGTCGGTTTTTTGGTTTATAAGTCTTTCACCAGTGAGAGCTTTTTTACGGCTGTGATTGGGGTGGCGAGTATACCGTTGATTGTTTTTCCCATCCGCCAGATCGGGCGCTACTTGGCGAGGCGCTCAAAGCAGTTGGTCACCTTGGGAGAGAGCCTTAACTCATCGACGATCGAGACGATTCAGTCGCCCGTTGAAATTCGTGCTTACAACTTGGAGACCTCACAAAACGAGCGCTTTGTGGAGCAGCTGAGAAGGATCTTCCGCACCACGATGAAAGCGGTGCGCACCAGTTTGATCTTGTCGCCCCTGATCGAAATAGTGGCGGCTTCCGGCCTAGCATTGGCGCTCTTTCTGGGAGTGCGCAGCGGCATGGGGCAGGGGGAGTTTATGGCTCTGGGCGTGGCGCTCTATATGGCGTATTCCCCGATTAAGAAATTGGGCAAAATTCATGGCGCGCTTCGAACGATTGAAGCACCGATTGATAGATTGGAAGCTATTTTGCAAGCAGATGACAGTGTGCCCGAGGCGGAGAATCCGCGCCCTTTGAGCGCGCCTGTTCGGGGATTGATTACTTTTGAGAATGTGGATTTTGCGTATATGGAAGATGCGCCAGTCCTGAAGGGGATCAATGTGCAAATCGCCGCAGGTGAGAGCGTGGGCCTCGTCGGTCAGAGTGGCGCGGGGAAATCGACTTTTGTGAATCTGATCCCGCGCTTCTTCGATCCGATCGGGGGGCGGATTTTGATCGATGATATTGATGTGCGGGAGCTTAGCTTAAGCGATTTGCGCGACCAGATCGGTTACGTGCCGCAAATGCCGATGCTCTTCAACGCTTCGGTGATTGATAATATTCGGGTAGGCAAGAAGGGGGCCAGCGACGCGGAAATCATCGAAGCTGCGAACCAAGCAAATGCGCTTGAATTCATCGAATGCTTGCCTGAGGGCATGGATACGGTGCTGAGTGAACGCGGTAATTCCCTCTCCGGTGGGCAGCGTCAGCGAATCGCGATTGCCCGAGCCTTTTTAAAGGATGCGCCCATACTGGTCCTCGATGAGGCTACGTCGGCCTTGGATAATACGAGTGATCAGCTGATTCAGGAAGCCTTACGCCGTCTCTCGGAAAACCGGACGACGCTCATCATCGCCCACCGCATGGGGACGCTTAAGGATGTCAGTCGGCGCTTGTTTTTTCAGCAGGGCCACTTGGCGGGCGATGGCTCACACGAATCCCTGCTAGAGTCGAACGCGGATTATCTTCGGCTGGTCAATGCGGAGAACCTCGATTAGTTAGGCCAAGCGTTCCGAAGTCCGAAGGTTTCGAGTGGAGAATGGCTGGATAATATGCGTGGGCGAGTCGAACTGCCATGATCACGGCAGTCGATAGTTCGGTTTTGATAGCGATTTATTTGGTCGAGCCAACGTCAGATCGCTGGCTCGACCGCTTGGTCGCCGCCCGTATGGAGGTGGGCGCAATTTTTTGTGCGCGGTGATTGTAGCCGAAATCGTAAGATTTTGGACGGTCTGAGCCGCGTGTGTCGAGCGATCCAAAGCGTTACCGCTTCGGCTACGAATAAATGATCTCGATGTAGCTTACCACGTAGTTAAAATTGCACCCGTATGGAGGTCGTGTCTTTCGTGGTTACCGCGATGCGGGTGATCCGCGTGAATTTTTGATCCCCGACTTCCTCATTGCTGCACACGCCTAGATCGACTGCGACCGCCTTGCTGCGGCCGATCGGGGATACCTTCGTCGTTATTTCTCAAACTTGACGCTTTACCTTGACGAGGTTGATGAAAGCACCCATATAGGTATGGGTATGAGTTCAAAGAATATCTCGATTACAGAAGATGCCTACGCGCGTTTACGCCGTGCGAGGAAACATCCAGGGGAATCTTTCTCGCAAGTCATTCGGCGAGGAAAGTGGGATACGGATGCGCCGACCGCTCAAGGCTGGCTCTCAAACATGGACAGCGCTCCCCCCGTTGAAGAGAGTGTTTTAGAAGCCTTAGAGCGTGACCAGCAAAACGACACCGCACCTAAAGATAAATGGATATCTTAATGGTCGATACTTGTTTTCTGATTGATTTTCAGAGAGAAGCGAGAGCGAAGCAGCATGGCGCAGTGGCCGCTCTTCTGAAATTGCATGCGCAATCGCGTCTGCAAATTTCGACCATTGCCTGGGGTGAGTTTTTAGCCGGTTTTAGCGATGAAGCCCACCCCTTTATCGCTTTCGCCCGGGACCGTCTCGATGTATTGGATCTGACGCCAGACGTTGCTTCCGTCTATCGCACTCAGTTTCGCTGGCTTAAAGCTTCAGGGAATCTGATCGGTGCGAATGACCTTTGGATCGGATGCCACGCCTTGGCGCGCGGCATTACTCTCGTCTCGCGTAATCACAGCGACTTTGAGCGCATCCCTGAATTGACGGTGCAAGCTTACTAATTCGATGCGTGTCCTTTAAAGCTTCGCCTTGACTTCAGTAAGGAAAAGAATAAGGATTGTAGTGTGAAAACAGTCATTACTTCAAAAGGGCAAATTACATTACCAAAATCGTTGCGGGATCGGCTCGGTTTGAAGTCAGGTGATGTTTTGGAGTTTGATGAGGGCTTGCCTTATATAAAGGCAGTGCCGCGTTTTGATACGGATCGAATGCGCTCAGTTGCTGGGCGTGGTCAGGGCAAGTCAAAGGTTTCGAGTGGAGAATGGCTGGATTATATGCGTGGGCGTGTCGAACTGCCATGATCACGGCAGTCGATAGTTCGGTTTTGATCGCTATTTATTTGGGCGAGCCAACGTCAGATCGCTGGCTCGACCGCTTGGTCGCCGCCCGTATGGAGGGCGTGTTGCTGATCTCTCCAGTCGTTGCAGCCGAGTTTTATGCGCTGGTTGAAGAACGGGAGGCCTATGACTCTGTGCTGGCTGATATGGGGTTGCAGTTAAGCTCGATTTCTTTGGATGCTGCCTGCGAGGCCGGTCGTGTTTTTCGTGCTTACCGCGATGCGGGTGGTCCGCGTGAATTTTTGATTCCCGACTTCCTCATTGCTGCACACGCGCAGATCGACTGCGACCGCCTTGCTGCCACCGATCGAGGATACCTTCGTCGTTATTTCCCAAACTTGACACTTTTGATGATCTAAGTCGGCAACGATGGATCGGAGCCCGGCGCTGTTGCATCCTGAAAAGGCCGTTTTATTTCGAAATGTCCTATTATGTTATGTAGCGATGCCACCCTAGTGGCGTCGATCTTTTGGCTGAGGCTTTAATCAACCACAGCCCGCGTCCGGTGAGAATTACCGAGGATATTGTGCAGATCCCCGTGTCCTATCTCTAGGGATGACGTGGTTCAACTTTACCATAGACCTGCCGAAGGAATCCCACTATCGATTAAAGAAGATGCCCACGCATAAAATCCCAGAATCCGAGCGCTACCGAGGCTCCATTAAATGGCTGCAGTATGTCCTCGCTCGTGGCTTTGTCTCGATTTTACAAAGGCTTCCCGTTCACCTAGCTTACAAAATGGGGCGGGGCACTGGTTGGCTCTGCTGGAAACTCATGTCCAAGCGCCGTGCAGTCGCCCGTCAGAATCTGAAAATTGTCAACGCTTGGATGGCCACAAACGCCCGTAGCGATGCCACGCCAGTGGCGTCTCCTGCTCCCAACTCTTCGCCATCCACCATCCGCCATTCGCTATCGCTTCCCCTAGAAGCCCAAGTCCGTGAAGTCTTTCAACGCGCAGGAGCCAACCTATTCAGTGGCTTTACTTTTAACCGAATATCGCCCGAGCAAGCCGAACGGCATGTTAAGGTCAAGGGGCTTGAGCTCTTGGAGGTCGCCCTGTCGCAAGGGAAGGGAGCGATTATCCTCCTTGCCCACATGGGGCCATGGGAGGCGCTGACCCAGTTGCCGGGCTTTGCTGCGCGCCATGGCATTGAGGCCCCTTTCGGAGCGATGTATCGACCGCTCAACAATACCTATCTGGATGATTGGTTCAAAGCGGAGCGGGAAGGGCAGGGCACGCGCTTGTTCAGTCGTCGCGATGGCTTTCATAAGCCGGTCGATTTCCTGCGTTCCGGTGGGATGCTGGGAATACTGGCGGATCAGAAGATGCGACAAGGGCCGAAGGTTCCATATTTCGGTGTGATCACACCAACCAGTCCGGTAGCCGGGCTCTTTCAGCGGCGATCCGGTGCTGCTGTATTAGCCGTTTCGATTGAGACGCTGGACCGAGCCAAATGGCAAATTTCAGTCCAGCCGGTTGAATGGCCGGATATGCTCGCTCCCAAAGACCGCGAGACCGCCACTCAGGTCTGTAACGCTGCCATCGAGCGCGCAGTTGCGAGAAGTCCGCTGGATGCCTTTTGGCTGCATAAGCGGTTTTAGAGCTAGCCTCCGGCTCTGCGCTGGACGCATTGCGCAATGCTAGGATTTCAATAGTTTGAGAAGATTCTGTTTGCGTTTTGATGTGCAATTTGCGTTGGCGGAATCGATGCCCGGGCATGAATTTTGGTCTCGATGTATTGGATCTGACGCCAGACGTTGCTTCCGTCGTCCCGTCTCGACGTTCCCTCTATGAATTAATGGAACGTGCATCAATAGCTTCTGGGCTTAGTGGCAGACCACAGCCCTCGCCCGGGGAGAATTACCCAAAATATTGTGCAGACCCCCATATCTTGCCTCTGGGGATGAGCCGGTCTGCCGCTTGGGAAGCGTTCATTACATGAATGGACGGGCAGGGTGGGAAAGCCCTACGAAAAGACCTCGTGCCTGAGGCTTTGTAGAACTGCTAGGTCACCCCACGCTGCGCCCTTCATTGGGTTGGCTTTGAGTGGACGCTTTCGTTTTCGTTCAGCTTGCACTGCATCGGCGAAGCTCCGCACATATTCCGCCGTGCCCAAGATGGCACCGTCCGTAAAATAGCGCACTCGACAGCGAAGCATCGCAGCCTTGGGCAAAACTCCATTTTGCTCTTCAATGACTTTAATGACTTTGCTGCGATCCATAATGTGGCCTTTCACCTCCCAAGGATTGCCACCATTGCCAAAAATCAGAGAGCGATGTGCTTGCAAAGCGGCTCGATGCGTTTTGTCCGAGCCGACATAATCGGCCCAGATCCGCAGCAACCCATCTGCCGCAAAGCCTTGATTCGCCACTGCCTCCGCGTAGCCGCAGAACCGGTAGTCCTTTGGATCTTCAACGATCCCGGCTCTTACAGGATTCAGATCGATATAGGCTGCCATCGTCTGCAAGGGATTCCCCTTCCCCTCGACTAAAACTGACTTGAAGCGATCCGCCCATAGCGTACCAAAGCGCCGGTGCGACTTATTAAACCATATCGAAAAACGCTGCTTCACTGTTTTCATGTATTCAGAGATGTCACCCATTCGCACAATCAATCGCTGCCGAACCAACTCCGCAGCCTCGCCACCTTTCGCTAAATCAGCTTCAAGCACTTTAATTGATGCTTCCTGATACTTAGTCGGCTTAGGATACAGCACTTTGTAGCGGCGCATCAATTCCTCGTCCGAGATCTGCCCAAGTGTGGGCACTTGAATCAGCACATGGAAGTGGTTCGACATAACGCAATATGTGAGCACCTCCACTCCACAGAAGTCCGCTATCTGCCAAATCATCTTACGCAAAACTTCCTTTTCCCGATCACCAAATAAGCGGCCACCATTGACGGTGCGCGTCATGCAGTGGTAGGTGGCTTCACAGCCTTGGACTTTTAAGCGATTTTCTCTCACAAGCCGTATAGTGAGTCAAATGATCATACTGTAAAGTGCTAAATGCAGGGACAGGAACTTTAAATTGCTGTAAAGTGCTAAATGCAGGGACAGGCACTTTAAATTGCTGGCACTTTAAATTGCTGCCTCTTTATACCCTTTATGATGCTCTTACGTGCTACGGGTGCGGTTGGTGGCTACTAGCAATGATTTGGTGAAGCAACCGCTCAGGCTCCTCTCGGCTGTTGGGTTTCTGGGTATAAGAAATTAGTCGATTTTGAGTTGAGTTACAGTGCAGAAGCGTAAAAAGTGAGTTTTTAAATATGTTGAACGGAAAAAGTATTTTAATCACTGGCGGCACGGGATCGCTTGGTAAAGCGCTCACGAAGACAATTCTCGCGAATTGGCCAGAAGTGGAGCGACTCATTATCTATTCGCGAGACGAACAAAAACAGTTTCAAATGGCTCAAGAGTATCCTCCGAGCGAATATCCGATGATTCGTTTTTTTATCGGTGATGTTCGAGACTTAGATCGCCTCAAGCGTGCTTTTTCTGGAGTCGACTACGTGATTCATGCCGCCGCGATGAAGCATGTGCACATTGCCGAATATAATCCGGATGAATGTGTCAAAACGAACATTGGGGGGGCGGAAAATGTGATCAAAGCAGCGCTTTCTAATGATGTCTCAGGGGTTGTCGCGCTTTCAACGGATAAGGCCTGCGCACCGATTAATCTGTACGGAGCTACAAAGCTTGCTTCCGATAAGTTGTTTATTGCCGCCAATAATATTCGCGGGAAGCAAGACATCAAATTTTCAGTGGTTCGATACGGGAATGTTATGGGATCTAATGGTTCTGTGATTCCCTTTTTTCTGAATAAAAAGAAGGAAGGTAGCCTCCCGATCACCGATCCCGAGATGACGCGATTTAATATATCCTTAGCTGATGGCGTTAAGATGGTTTTGCACGCTTTGGAGCATGCGTGGGGCGGCGAACTGTATGTGCCTAAAATACCATCCTATAGGATTACCGACATCGCTCAAGCGATTGGCCCCGAGTGCGAGCACCCGATTATTGGAATTCGCCCTGGTGAGAAGATTCACGAAGAAATGATTACCAGCTCGGATTCATTTACGACTTACGATTTGGGTGAATACTATGCGATTCTTCCTCACGCCCCAGTATGGAAGCTAGAAGACCACATTGAATATTTCAAAGCCAAACCAGTCGCCAAAGGATTTAGCTACAGTTCAGGTGACAATGAGCACTTTTTAAGTGCTGATCAGTTAAGAGTTTTAATTCAAGAGCATGTGGCTTCGGCGCTTTAGTCTGGTATGATACCCTACGGTAAACAGTTTATCGACGAAGACGACATTGCGGCAGTTGTTTCAGTGCTGAAATCAGATTTCTTAACCTCGGGTCCGCAAGTCGAAGCATTCGAGGCAGAATTCGCTGCATTGGTTGGTGCAAAGCACGCAGTTGCGGTATGCAACGCTACCGTCGCGCTGCATCTAGCGATGCTTGTTGGTAAGGTCGGAATAGGCGATCGAGTGGTGAGTAGCCCAAATACATTTGTTGCGTCTGCAAATTGCGCCGCTTTTGTCGGTGCAACGCCTGACTTTTGTGATATTGATTCGGATAGCTATAACCTTTGCCCGGAAGCACTCGCTGCGAGTTGGCAGGATGATACCAAGGCTGTTGTTGCGGTTGCTTACGCGGGGCAGTCGCCTGATATGCCCGCAATTGCCGAAGTTGCACGCAAGCGTGGAGCGATGGTGATCGAAGACGGTTGCCACGGTATCGGTGGTGGGTTCACCCACGAAGGCAAAGATTATAAGATTGGCGGCCATCCTTGGGCAGATATCACGACTTTCAGTTTCCACCCTGTGAAGACTATGACTACTGGCGAAGGTGGCATTCTAGTAACTGACAACGATGATTATGCGCAACTTGCTCGTAAGCTGCGCAGTCACGGAATTACCCGAGATGCAAATACGTTTACTGGGTTAGGGGACAGTTCGGTTTCACTGCAAGAACAAGGTAGTTGGTATTACGAGATGCAAGATTTAGGCTACAATTATCGTTTAACCGATTTGCAATGCGCCCTTGGACTCAGTCAATTAAAGAAATTGCCAGCCTTCATTGAGCGTCGCAGGAAAATTGTCGCACAGTATAATACTGCTTTCGCTGACTTGCCCTGGCTGCAAACACCCAAACTATTAAACACCAAGAACGCCGGACACATTTCTTGGCACCTTTATTCGGTACAGATCGATTTCGCAGCGCTTGGCCAATCTCGTAGCGAGGCTATGGAGAGCCTGCGAGATCAAGGCGTCGGCAGCCAAGTTCTCTATATTCCTGTTCATCTTCAGCCCTATTATCGTAAAGAGTTCGGCTACGCTGTAGGTAAATGCCCTAAAGCGGAGGCTTATTACGAGAAAGCACTGAGCCTTCCGCTCTTTCCTAAGATGAGTGATGCAGATGTCGATCTCGTTATCCAGACGGTAAAAAACCTCAAGCCCCTGTAACCCAGACTCAGCCCATGCGTATCGCCATCATCCCGGCCCGAGGAGGCAGCAAACGAATCCCCCGGAAAAACATCCGGGAGTTTCGAGGGAAACCTATGATCGGTTGGTCGATTGAAGCGGCTCTGCAATGCGGATGTTTCGATCACGTGGTCGTATCCACGGATGATGAGGAAATAGCCAACATCGCCCGCAAGCTGGGAGCAGAAGTCCCGTTCATGCGTCCCGCCCCAATTTCAGACGATCATGCATCCACCCTGAACGTTCTTCAACATGGCGTCCAGGCAGTGGAAAAAACCTATGGCGAAACTCTCGATCTGGGATGTTGCCTTTATGCCACAGCCCCTTTTGTCACGCCTGAAAATCTCCAGCAGGGCTTACAAAAAATGCTGGTAGATGCCTCATTGGAATTTGCTTTCACCGTCACCAGATTCCCCTCCCCGATCCAACGGGCTCTCAAAATTGATAGCCACAAACGGATACAGATGATGCAACCTGAATTTGAAAAAAGTCGATCCCAGGATCTGGAGGAAACCTATCACGATGCCGGGCAGTTTTATTGGTTTCGTAGAGATGCCGTCTTCAACAGCACTGGCTTTTTCAGCGCTGTGTCAGCTCCGATTCTACTCCCTCGTGAACAAGTCCAAGATATCGATACTGATGAAGACTGGAAGAACGCTGAGCTGGCTCATCAGTTATTAGAAAAAAGACAAGCATGAAACCACTAATTATCCGAGCAGATGCTGGCGGAGTGCTCGGAACTGGGCATATCATGCGCATGATCGCACTGGCTCAAGCCTACATCAAACGTGGAGGCCATGTCATCATCGCCTCGGCGAATTGTCCTGCCAGTATGATCGATCGTGTACGAGCATCTGGAATCGAATACCGGATGCTCACGGAATGTGAGTTGGGCGATGTCAACGACGCACAACAAACCATCGAAATCACTACAAAAAGCCAAGCGGATTGGATTATTCTGGATGGCTACCATTTTAACGAACCCTATCAACAACAACTTTCTAACTATTCATTCAAAGTCATGATAGTTGATGATTATGGACATTGCAGGAATTGGAATTGCGACGCCATTCTCAATCAAAATCTTGGAGCCGAGCATTGGCCACGAGGAAACACGATCAACCCAAACACGCAATGGCTGATGGGCTCACATTTCGCTCTAATCAGAGAAGAGTTTTTACAAAGTATTTCTCAAGCCGAAGAAAAAAAACACCCGTTCCGTCATATCGTTATCACCTTAGGAGGATCAGACCCCGATAATGTTACCTTACTCATACTCAAAGCTATTGAGGACGCCACCAATCACCCCCTTGAAATTAAGGTTTTAATCGGAGGGGCTAATCACAACATTAAATCAATCCAAGGTTACGCCCAATCATCCAAACACACCATTCATATTCTTGTTAATGTCTCCGACATGCCATCAATCTATGAATGGGCCGACGCGGTAATCTCCGCAGGCGGAAGCACCTGCTGGGAATGGCTAGCCTACGGACTACCGGGTGCCGTTGTCACTATTGCCAACAACCAAAAAAAGATTGTTGATGAGTTGTCACAACGCCACATAGCCATCAACTTAGGGAACTCTAATCAATTTGATTTGGATACATGGCAATCAAAACTGTCCGAATGGCTCCAAGAAAAAACAGCCGCGGCCTCCTATCAAATAAAAAGAAACATTATAGACAGCAAAGGAACTGATAGAATCTTAGCAGCCCTAACAGGAAAACTAACAATAACTATTGCCACGGCTGATAAGGGATGGCTTGCCCATTCTATAACCACACTCGCTGATCAATTCAGAGAACAAGGACACAAAGTAAGCATAGTCTACGATGCCGACGACATTAAACCATCAGACATCCTCTTTCTGCTCTCGTTCTGGAACATGATCAAACCCGACGTCCTAAACAAAAATGTGCACAATATCGTTGTTCATGGAAGCGCCCTCCCCAAGGGAAGAGGCTGGTCTCCTGTAACGTGGCAAATCATTGATGGTGAGAAGTCCATTCCTATGACGCTCTTTGAAGCCGTCGATGACGTGGATGCTGGTAATATCTATCTTCAAACAAACATGCACTTTCAAGGACATGAATTACTCGATGACATTCAGGAAAAGCAAGCCGCCACTCAATTCGAACTTTGCTGCAATTTTGTAAATAAATACCCGGGCATCATCTCAAGCCAAGTTCCCCAGGCAGGAGAGCCTTCATTCTATCGACGAAGGTCAGCCAAAGACAGCGAACTGGACATTCATAAAACGATCGTAGAACAATTTAACTTATTACGCACTGTGGACAGCCAGTACTACCCAGCATTTATTAAAATCAACGGGAGAAGCTTCAAAATCACCATCGAGCCTATGGCTGATGATACGACAGACCAAGACTGACCCTCACCATTATTTAAATATGAGTTGCCTATCAATCAACAACCGCATTATCAGCAATAACCAACCATGCTATATCATTGCCGAGGTTTCAGCGAACCATCATCATGAAATCCAAGAGGCCATTGATTTAATTCATATCGCCAAAGATTGCGGGGCCGATGCCGTGAAAATTCAGACCTACACCCCTGACACTCTCACCATCGATTGTGACAACAAGCACTTTAAGATTGGAAAAGGTTCAATCTGGGAAGGCCAAAATCTCTACCAACTTTATGCTGAAGCCTTTATGCCTTGGGAATGGACGCCTCGTCTCATTGAAGAAGCCAAGCAGGCGGACATCACATTGTTTTCAAGCCCGTTTGATAATACCTCAGTCGATTTTTTAGGGGCGCTCAACATGCCCGCCTATAAAATTGCTTCATTTGAACTCGTCGATCACCCTCTGATCGCCCGTGTTGCCCAGACAGGAAAACCTGTGATCATGTCTACTGGCATGGGAACTTTGCGTGAAATTTCCGAAGCCGTCGAAGTTCTACTGGCCAACGGTTGTGACCAATACGCCTTGCTCAAATGCACCAGCTCCTACCCAGCCCTGGCCAACGAGGCGAATCTTGCCCGTATCGCTCACATGGCAGAAACTTTCCAAGTACCCATAGGCCTGTCGGATCACACCATGGGGTCCACCGTTCCGATCGCAGCCGTGGCTCTGGGCGCTTGCATCGTCGAAAAACACTTTACCAAGTCCCGTTCCGTCGCTGGACCAGATAGTTCATTTTCTATGGAACCTGGTGAGTTCAAAGAGATGGTTCAAGCCATACGTATCGCAGAACAGGCCATTGGGCACGTCACCTATGACCTTACCGAAAAAGAAAAAAGTAGCCGTGTATTTCGTAAATCTATTTTTGTGGTAAAAGACATCGCTGCGGGCGAAAAACTGACAACGGACAACACACGAGTCATCCGACCTGGCTATGGAATGGAGCCGAAACTCCTGGATAAGGTCATTGGTCTTACCGCCAGTCAAAACCTAAAACGTGGCACCCCATTACATTGGGATTCGCTCTCTTAACCCGTGTCAAAAAAGATCAACATCACCGCCCGGACCAATGAAGAGGGAGTCGAACGTGACGCGAACCTCATCCACAATTCGCCCAGGCTATGGGCTACCGCCAAGTGAAATCAAAAGGATTATTGGAAAGCGCGCAGCAATTGAAATTGAGCGTGGACGAGCTGTCGATTAGGCACACATTTTATAGTATATGTTAACAAATAAAGACTTACCTACTTATAGTCCGTTACTGCTTGGCTATTCCGATCTAGTTGAAATGGTTGCGCGACTGCCGCCGCTTAAGATGACTAGGCTGAGAAATGGGGAGGTGGATTATTACGGGGCTAGTTTTCAGATAGCGAAGAAACTTGGTCGGGGAGAAGTCTTAAAAATTAACGCTAACTGGGAGCATGGGTGGAAATATGGGGATGTTCGGACGGCAGAGCATCTCGGTGGTTATCGTAAGAAAGATGGGGTCTATTTGGTCTCCAAT
>Ga0222651_1000775_pt1 | contig 17924 bp, 13 predicted proteins | sample AntAcemetagen369_FD_179855 | JGI IMG/M metagenome (GOLD analysis project Ga0222651, IMG submission 179855) | Saline water microbial communities from Ace Lake, Antarctica - #369 | ecosystem: Environmental > Aquatic > Non-marine Saline and Alkaline > Saline | place: Antarctica: Ace Lake...
GCTAAAGACAGTTAAACCTATGAAAAAAGTGTTCATTAAGTTACTTGTGATAGTGGTAGAAAAGGGAATCATTCCTACAGAATTTGCTGCAAAGATAAATCCGAATATTGCGTTAGTTTTTCAAAATAATTCCTGGAATTGTTGTACCTCTTTTTCAGTTTTTAAATCTAAAGTATTTGAAAAAAGATTTAAACTTAAATTATAAAAGCTATTTGAGAAATGATCCAAATCTCCTTTTGGAAATAGAGTCAGATTAGATAAAGCGCCACTAGACAATAGAAAAAAAAACAATAGAATTAACGAAAAACCTCAAAAGTCTTTATTTAAGACGAACTCTAATAAAAATTGCTCGATTAAAAAAGAATCTAAAGAAATATTATCCCCTTGTGCTTCTAATACTGTCGTATAAAAAATTAGGCTTTGACCTAAAAAGGTAAAAGTCAGTAAAACTAAAAAAAAAATGAGTACTTCAAAGAAGCTACTAGAATCTACTACAGTTTCTTCAGAAGAAAAATATTGAAAATAAATTATAAAAGAAATAAGTAATAAAAATGAAACTAATAGACCATCTGTAGAAACAAATCAGATTAAACTACTACTGAAACTATTTTCTACCGAAGAAGATATATTTCAGATTCAAGTGGGGGTATTAATAAAGAAAAGATCTTCGTTTAAAGAAACTACTTCTGCGTTTCATGATGCTATTTTAAAACCTTCGAATGGACTAAAGAAATTAAACATAAATATTATTTAGTTTCTTTACTTAAAACGTAAAGAGAGTCATGTACCACTAGTTTTTTAAAATTATAATCAATTTGGGCATTTTCTTGTAAATATTGTGAACTTGTTACAACACCATCGTAACGTTGGCGGAAATAAGATTTAAAAGAGTTTTTCAATTTTCCTAATTCACTCACTTCGCGACCGTCTAAAAGACCAGAAATTCCTAAGAATACGAAAATAATTTGAGTTGAAATTTCTAATGGTAAATACTGTCCTTGTTTTAATAATTCTACTAAACGTGCTCCTCTGCTTAATTGACGTTTTGTTTCGGCATCAAGACTTGCACCAAATTTTGCAAACTCCATAACCTCTCTATACTGAGCCAATTCAAGTTTTAAAGGACCTGCGATTTGTTTCATAGGTTTATACTGTGCGGCGGAACCTACACGGCTTACTGATAAACCTACGTTAATTGCTGGGCGAATACCTTGATTGAATAATTCAGTTTCTAAAAAAATTTGTCCATCTGTAATAGAAATTACATTGGTAGGAATATAAGCCGACACGTCATTTGCCATAGTTTCAATAATAGGCAATGCTGTTAAAGAACCTTCTCCTACTGCTGAAGACATTTGCGCTGCTCTTTCTAGTAAACGTGAGTGTAAATAAAAAACATCTCCAGGATATGCTTCACGTCCTGGAGGTCTTCTTAATAATAAAGACATTTGTCTATAAGCTACTGCTTGTTTTGATAAATCATCATAAACTATAACTGCATTAGAACCAGAATCTCTAAAAAACTCTCCAATAGTACATCCTGAATATGGTGCTAAAAACTGAATTGGAGCAGAATCTGAAGAAATTGAAGCTACAATAATTGTATAATTTAAGGCACTAAAAGTAGCTGAACGATCTGCTGAAATGGCACGTTCAAACAATGAACGAGGTTTACGTAATAACTTGGCAATACGTGAGATAGTAGATTGTTTTTGACCAATTCCTACGTAAATACAATAACAAGGTTTTGTAGGTAGTAAATGATTTTTAACTGTAGAACCCTTTAAAATATTGTTACGTAGAGTTTCGTTTAAAAATGATTGATTTAAAATCATATCGAGACCTACGGCAGTTTTACCTATTTGACGATCTCCAATAATGAGTTCACGTTGTCCTAAACCAATAGGAACCATACTATCGATACAGTTTAAACCAGTTAATAAAGGTTTATTTACTGATTGACGAACAATGATACCAGGAGCTTGAATTTCTACTGGACGTGAATAACCTCCTATTTTCTTTCCAATATAATAATTACGGTATAAAGAATCTTTAGGAGATTCATCAACGTTGATAGGACGTGACGGATCATCTAATACATTTCCTAAAGGATCAATAATACGTCCTAATAAACCAACCCCTACATTTAAGGCTACGATATTTCCTCTAGGACGTACGCGATCTCCTACTTTAACAAAACGCTCATCTCCAAAAATGATAAGAGATACTACATCTTCTTCGATACCTACTACCATACCTTCAACAATTAAATTACCTGCGTCTTTTTTAGTTCTTAAAGATTTCAAGCGAGAAGGTGATGGGATAAATGATACTAATTCGCTAAATTTAACATTTCCTAAACGGGTCACGAAAGCAACACCATCTTTAACACGTTCCACTTCTCCTAAAAGTACAGGTTGTACTTTAGAATTTTTCTTATCTACTTGGGCTGTATATTTACGTTTACGACGCACAACAACTTTTTTTTTTTTTTTTGCTTTTGTAGGCTCTTTTGATTTTAATAATTCTTCTTTATTAATCATTTTTTTCATAAAATTTTTATAATATTATTTTGTTTATTTAAATGCCAATAAAGATTTTTCAATTAATAAATTAACATAAGTTACAAACTCTTTTTTCTCGTATGTTAATAATAAACGTGATTGTACATAAAAATTATGTAAGAATCATTGTCCATTTAAACGTAAAAAATTTTCTGATACATAATAGTCTGAGTGTAAACTTAATAACACTACAGCAATTACAAAAAAATATTCAGTATATAATTCTTTATCTAATTGAGGCATAATAATAGGAAGTTTTTATTTAATTTTCACAACGATCAGATCACGTACAGCGACCTTCTTCGCTAGCCGTTTATATTGCATGCAAAAATTTCGTCATAAGATTTGATGCATATTTTAAACCACTTTTTCCTTAATATACTTTTAAACGGGCGAGCAGAGGGATTTGAACCCTCGACTTCTAGAATCACAACCTAACACTCTAACCAACTGAGTTATGCCCGCCTTTATTTAAATATCATTCGAGAAAAACGGGGTTTGAACCCGCAACTTTCAGATTGACAATCTAACACTCTACCGATTGAGTTATTTCCTCTAGTTTGAGTATATCGGGATTCGAACCCAAGACCAATGGATTAAAAGTCCAGTGCTCTACCAACTGAGCTATATACCCTATGATAGCAAATTTTCTACCCAAAACTTTATCAATCTAAGGCTCCCTTAACTATTTCGTAAGCAAACCCTAAAGCTAAAATACCTAAAAATAGAACCATTATCCAAAAAGATTGTGTACCTACATAAAAAAAATTTACTAATCAAGGCATTAAGAAAACTACTTCTATATCAAAAATAATGAATAAAATAGCTACTATATAAAAGCGAATATCCACCTTATTACGAGCATCTTGAAAAGGTTCAAAACCACATTCATAAGCACTAACTTTTTCATAATAAGGATCGTACGTCGATAAAAACATAGACACTGTAAAAAGAATAAGACTTAAACAAAAACTAAAAAAAATGAATCAAAATATTTGAAGATAAACTTCTGTGTTTACATTATTCAAGTAAAAATTCATAATAAAATAAAAGTAAAATAGGCCTAAGTAGACTTGAACTACTGACTTCGTGCTTATCAAGCACGCACTCTAACCAACTGAGTTATAAGCCTTATTTCAAATACAATGTGTAATAATACAAGAGGAACGGGACTTGAACCCATAACCGATGATTTTGAAGACCACTGTTCTACCAATTGAACTATCCTCCTTTTGATTACTATTTAATTTAAAAAATTTTATTAAAAAGTAAAAAGAATAAGAAGAACAACCATCATTGCCAAAAGTGCAATTGATTCTACTAATGCGAATCCTAAAAGTGCTGAACGGAAAAGTTCATCTTTTTCATTAGGATTACGTGCTGTTCCTAAAACTAATGCTCCGAAAACGGTACCAATACCTACTCCTGCCCCTGAAAGACCAATAGTAGCTGCTCCTGCTCCAATTAATTTTGCTGCTGTAACTAACATAAATTATAATAATTTAATGATTATTTGAGGTGATTATAAACTTGTCTTTTTAAACCTATGTATATTAAAAAAAGATAATTTTCTATAAAAATTTTATAAACCTAGACGTTGGTAAAAGTTAACCAAACTGTAAAAGTAACTTGTGCTAGAACCTCCCGTAAGAGAAGCTTCTAGATTAGGAAAAGAAATCATTAAAGCTCTAAAACTTACAAAGTCGAATTCGATGCTCGAAGGTAAGATAAGGAGAGGTTTTACTCGAATATTTGTAAACTTAATTTTTCGCTGCTTGCGTATTTTATTAATGTTAAGCAATTTAGAGCGCCATTGATAACTTTTTGTTAATACAGAATTTCAGTTTCATCGTTGTCGATATCAAAAAAATTTTTTGTAGCGTTTTAATTTATTTCGTTTCATAAATAAACCGTAAAAAATGTCTTTCTGTTTGGTAATATTAGAAGTAAACATCAATTTTTTATTCTTTGTGCGTTCTCACCATTTTTTATTTTTATGTCTGCTTTTTAAAGAATACTTCATAGAAGTTTCAAATCTATTTTTAATTAATAAATTATACAAATCTCTATTACGTAACTTGACCGTATTTAAATCGTCATTAACCTCCAAATTACGAGAAATTAAACGGGATTTTTTTATAAAAGTATTAGAACCTTTAAGCAAGCTTTCATATGAAAGAATATCGTTAAATAATAATGATTGTCTTCTAATATTGTAAAACATTTTAAGTTTAAAACGTATTTTATCTAAACGCTTATAAAAACGAGATTTATAAACTACTGAAGCATTCACATCAAATTCGTTCATATTGAACTTTAGTTTGGATTTCTCTCATAAATAATTGAACAAATACTTTTCTTTATGTTTATTATACTTCTTGTATGATGAAAGCTTTCTTGACTTTCGGTGGCGTTTCATAGTTTTTTTTAATCTTCTAAAGCCGAATTTAAAGCGATAACGTTTTATGATTCTGCGACGTTTTTTTACTAAAAACTGAAATTTATTAAATAAAAAAGAACTTGAAGGTTTTTTTAAAGTGCTTTTGAGAAACAATTTAAATCTTTCTGGTTTTTTTTTTACAGATAAATTAAATTTTAATAGTAATCTTTTGGATTTATGTATGTCCGTAGAATAAGTCGACTCTTTATGGTAATCTTTGCGTATACGTGAAAATAAAGAAGGTATTAATCTGTTATAACGTTTAGCAAACCAATAACTGGAAAAAATTTTTGTGTTATAATGAAGATAACTTGTAGAGCTATTACCTCAATAAAGAAATCTGTACTTTTTCTTTAAAAAACTCAATTTATAATTTGAACCAAAAAGTTTTCATCTTAGATAATGGGATTTATAGAAGAAGTCGTTGTGTGAAAGAGAATGCTTATAAAAATGTGTAGCATTATAGTTAAAAATTCTATTATATAGTTTCTGTTGTTTTTTTAATTTTCAACTAAGCTTCTTGCCTACTAGCTTAAATTTCTTACTAAATAGGTTTAATCTAGTATAGAGAATGCCTCTATTGTTTAATAGCTTTTCTTTTTTACCGTATAACAAAATTTTTTTATATTTAACTAAAGTATTCTTTTTATATAGAGAAAACTTTTTATTAAATTGGCGAGGCTTGGACGTTCTTAATTTCAATCTACTATTATGACTAAAAACGCGTTTTTTATAACCTTTACGAGATTTTATAAACCCTTTTTGTAAGATATTTCTAGGTAAATGGGCAGCTCATTTAATTAATAGGTTATGCTTAGTTTGATAAAGTTTTTTTCAATAAGCTATTAAGTTCTTATTAAAGAATCTTTTTATTGAATGACGTTTACCTTGAAATTTTACCTGCATTTTTGTAACTCTTGGTTTAAAAAAATTTTTCAACTTTAAAGGTTTCTTTATTTTTAATTCAGGTATAGATTTTTTAATAAAAAATTGGTATAATTTATTAGCAACCTTTGAATTATAATGAAGTCCTTGTAAAGAAGTTCTGAATTCTATAGACGGTTTAGAATTTTTATCTAAAAAGTTCAAATCAAACACATTGTCATAAATATGATTAACTTTTAAACTATTAATAGCAGATTTTAATATAGATGAATCAATACTAGGAGTACTTTTATGTGTAAAATCTTGTTGGTTTAACAATAAAGACTCTATGCTCAAATTATCTTTTATTAAAGTTAAGGCATAATTATATGAAAATGCCTGAATTTTTCAACAAACTCTTTTTAATATTTGAAGAGTCATTTTACTTAAATCTTCTAAATCGAAAAAACTACTTAAAATATTTAAGATATTCTCTTTTTTTAAATTATTTTTTAAAATTTTAAAACTGTAATTGTTGAAAAAAAACGTTAAAGAATATTCGTAGAAGAGTAAAATAAAAGGCTTTAATTCTGAAATTTGATACTGCTCTAACAATTTTAAAAAAGTATCCACCTTAAAATTATCACCAAAATTCTTATAATAAGTGTTATACCTATAATTAGAATGGTCAAGTAATTGTATAGATTTCTGATATGAAAACGGTAATAAAAAGTTTTTCAATAGCTTTATAAAAGGCTTTAAATTTTTATTAAGTGTAGAAAATAACCCATCAATTTTATTAAAAAACTGAAAACGTAAGCTAAAGTATTTAAATAAAATGTACTTGGAATTCTGTAAATTATTTTTAGAAGTTAATAAAATTTTCAAACTAAAAGTAAGCTTTAATAAACTTAACAAAGATTTGAAAAATGTGCTATAATTACTATAAAATTTATTAACTTTATGCCAAATTTTTAAAAATAAAAATCTATGAGAGTTCTTTTTAAAAAAAAAATTTAAAAATAAAACTTCTAAAAATACTTTAAAATTTTTCATAAAACTAAAAAAAGAGGTTACGTTTATAATGAGTCCACTTCTTTTTAGATTACTTAAATGACTAAAGTAACTTAAGGATCCTTTTAAACCATTTTTTTTTGAATTACAGTACTTTCATTTTGTTTCTAAGATAAAGTTTTTATCACTAGGTTTAGAAAGTACGTGTGGTTTTTTTATAGTTAAAAAATCTTTCAAAGTTCAGACAATGCCATCAACTTTCATCTTATTTTTATAAAATTTTTTGTAAAAATAAAGGATTTTATAACTATTATATAAAGTCAGCTTAACGTTTTTCTTTAGAGATAACGTCAAATAATAAATTAAAGTATGATTTTTAGTCGATTTGGAGAAGCTTCCTAAAGATTTTAAAAGCCTGATATAATTATTTAGTTGACCAGACTTTAAAGTCTTCAAATATAAAATATTAAATAAAAATATATTTGTGCTAAGTTTAGCCTTGCTTACAAAAGATTTTGAAGCGTTTTGTGGGGAAACTGTTTCGTTTATTTTTAACCACCAGCTATTATCGAATAAGTGAGTGTACTTCTCTGCGTCAGACGTTGACTTAATATGACGTATGTTACTATTTTTATTTAACAATTCGCGGTAAAATAAGAATTTTGTTTTTTTTCTGATCAAATTTAAATCATTAAATCTATGTCACCTTTTTCATAATTTTTCCAGAAATTTATTTGAAAAAAATCTCCATAAAGAAGCTTTTCCAAAACTTAACATATCCCCTAACTGTAGCATATAACTAGGTACGTAAATTTTGGATTGATTTACTGATAAGCCTCGAGATTTAATGTAGCTGTTTGCCAAAAAAATCGTAGGCATAAGTTTCAATCTAAAACATATAACGTCCAAACGTGATTCAAAGATTCTTAAAAAATTTAACATTTTGAAAGATTTACTATTATTGTAATGCTCTTTAAACCATTTTCTTACTTTAGAATCATCAAATTTTCTAAAAAAGCTTAAAAAGCCTTTTTTTCTATCTAATCCAACTTTATATAAACTATTATGGTGAAAATATCTTACTTTTCTACGCTTTTTTGTAGAAAAATTAAAAAATTTAAGACCAAAAAAAAATCTCTGTTTATACCATTTCATAGAGCTAAATCCTCTTAAATGCCTACCTACACCGCCTTTTTTTCATCTCAGAAAACGTCTCACTCGACGGTCTGAAAAGAAACGGTAGCGTCCTAAGCGTGAAACAAATGTTTTATCTTGTAACCTATAAATAATTTTATAATGTGGTTTGTATCAATTAGCCATTCACTAATAATTTTTTTAATTTTTTAAATACTAATATGTAAAAAAGGTCTTGTTCTCTTCTGTTACTACTCATACTACTTTTATCTAATAAACTAAACAGAAATTCTAATATTCCTAGAGAATCATCGTTTGAAATTATGTTAAAATCCGATGAGTCTAAAGATTTATTCGAATCTACTAAGCCTACTGTCAAAATTCTACTAGAGCTTGCTTCTTTTATTAAAGTACTATCTATTGATAGAGCTATAAGAAAATCGGGAAATGCCGGAGTAATACCCCTATTACCTCTATCTATAATTTTTTGAAGTAATTTTTCTTGTTTTTTTGACAACTTAGCATTTTTACTGAGTTTTTTAAAACTGGTTATAACAAATAACCATAATTTGTTTCAATTTGACAATAAACCTCCTGATCAATTAGAACCTATATAACCTAAGAAAGAAGGCAATTGAGCCTTACTTAAGTTTAATTGAGAATCTAATAGACTTCTTAATCATAAATTGGGTATATTAGGATTTGTCCCTAATATAAAAAATTTTGCTTTAATTAAAAAAAGATTATTAAACAATTGACTAATACGTTCTCATGATCATAATAAATAATCACTATTAATTATTGAAGTATTTTGATAATTTCCTATTATGAATGAATTCATTGTTTTATTTAAAGATTTAGTGTTGTGCCCTATATGAGCTCTTAAATATAAAAATTTATTAAGTTTAATTTTTTGTAATAACATTTTTTATAAATTACTTTTTTTACCTTCTTTTCTTATCAAAAATTCGTTTAAATAACGTAAACCTTTACCTTTGTAAGGTTCCACGGGTCTATAATTTTTAATTTTAGTTAAAAAATTATTCAATATCTGTACATTATCAAATGTAAAAATGTGAATAGAAGAACGATCATTTAAACGCTTGAATTTAAGTCCTGGCAATAATTTCAATTTAATGTCATGACTAAACCCGAGTTTGAGTGTTAAATGTGCTTCTCTATCGGCCTCTAATTTAAAACCTACCCCTATAACTCGTAGACTTATAGAATGACCTAAAGTTACGCCCATAAAAGAATCATGAAAATTTTTAGATAAAAATGATATTTTACTGTAATCTTTATTTTTAAAAATGAAATAATAACGTTTTGAAGTTATAAAAGACTTCAATGAAATAGGCTTTATGAAATATAAAAAACTATAATTTCCTTGGAAGCCTATCCAATTCGATCCGAAATGATTTTGAAATTTATTAAATGACTTTGGGTAATTAAAACTAACTAAATTATACATACAAAATTTTAATTGATAACTAAAAAAAGTTTTCCTCCTACGTTAAGTTGACGAGCTTTCTGATCAGTAATTAACCCTTTAGAAGTGTTTAAGACTAAAGTGCTTTGACCTTTATTCTTTTTTCATAAATTTGTTATAGAAATAAAAGTAGCATCTTTATTATTACCTATAAGTTTGATAGAATTAATGATATTCTTTCTCATGCTGTTAAACCTAAATTTAACTTGTGTTTTTAGAATGTCTTTGACTTTAGATTGCTTGTAAAAGCAAATCCAACCATTTTCTTCTAATAAATTTAATAATTCTTTAGTACTTTTAGAAAGCTCCCCTGATAAGATTATAAAACTATGTTTTCGTTCTACGGCTAACTGTATTTTATTTATTAAATTAATACATTCTAGCATAGTTTTTTATTTTATCAAGTAGATAAATGTACTCCGGGTAAGTAACCTTGAGTAGCAAGTTTTCTAAAGACTAATCGTGAGGTTTTTGTTAGTCTAACGACTCCACGATTTCTCTGAGTAATTAAACATCTTCTGCGAACTCTATTGAACGAGCCTCATTTTTTCTTGTTCGTCAACTGTAAAAACACTTTGTGTCTAAGCCTTTTACTCAGACTTATTTCTTCGAATAAACTACGTACTATTTTTGTTTTGATTTCATTATGCTTAGCAAAAAGACGTAAATTACGATCTCTAAAATATTTACTTTTCATTAGAAAAACTACTTGGAGATAATCGGATTCGAACCGATGACCCGATACATGCAAAGCACCTATTCTACCAACTGAACTATATCCCCTAATAGGTTATGGGCGGAATTGAACCACCTTTACGAAATTTGCAATTTCATACATTACCAATATGTTACATAACCGAAACAAATATTAATAATATTGTATCTTATTAATATAAGTTTGAATAAGAAAAAAAATAAAAAAAACTTTGTTCAAATACTAAAGGGAAACAAAGCAATAAAGGTATAAAAATAAATAAAAAAGATAGTCTTATGAATAGCCAAAACTTCTCTACGTTTAAAGGATTAAATAAAATGGGCTCAAAATTTTCAAAAGTAGCTATTTTGAGTAGACGTAAATAATAATAAAAGCTAGCTACAGTAATGAGTAAGCTTAAAAATAAGATAAAAAATTCATTACAGTTTATAAGTATAGATAATACATCAAATTTTATGTAAAACCCTGCCAATGGAGGAATACCACTCATTGAGAAGACTATAATAATAAAAATGAAATAAAAAAATGAGTTTGTTTTTATCTTTTTCAGTAAATTAGTCAAAAAATCTATCTTTGTATTATTGAAAGTCACTAGATACCACAATAAAATAGTTGATAAAATGTAAATCAATAGATAAACCACCAATAAAGTACCATTTTTAAAAGAACTTTGACTAATAAAAGTAAATAATAAAAAAGCTACATGCCCTATAGAACTAAAAACAAAAAATTTCTTTAATATTTTTTGGTCAAAAGCTCCTAAAAACCCAAAAATTAATGATAAAAGACCTGCAACCACGAAAATTTGAGAGAATATTATTTCGTACATTGAAAATATTGAAAAAAATAATTGGAAAAAATATAAAGAGAATATTAAAGTAAAAGTGGTTATTAAGATTACCATAGAGCCTGTAGGCATACGTGTATAAATAGTAGGTGCTCATATATGGAAAGGTGCTCCTTTAATTTTATATAAAAGAGTACCCATCAAAAAACTTAAACTTACTACTAAAACGCCAAAAATAAAAGAATCTACGAAAGTAAATTCATAATTCTGTGTAAAATAATTACCCCAATTCAATAAATGGGAATCCATAGTATCTTTCTCCTTCAAAATCATAGCATCAAGAAAAGAAGCATTAAAAAAAAAGTCGAAGGAAGGCCCATCGTAAGTCAATTCCTTAAATATTTGTCAATCAGTTTTACCAAAATAAGGGATACTAGAAGTAGGTAATCTTAATGAATTATAGATAAACACGCTACCTTCCACATGATCTAAAGACAATTTAGGTAAATTTATAATATTATTAAATTTGTTTTGTAAAAAATTTTTAGTTAAAAAACCATTAACGTTGAAATTCACTGCAAAATCTGCATATTCATTAAATTTTTCAGTGTATATTTGAATGCTTGAGTCTAAATCTGTTTTTATTCTAGACGGTAATTCTGATTTTTTGACTTTTGGTATTAGAAAAACTTCTGAAAGTCCTTGATCAAAATTTGTGAGAAAGGCATGTTTCAAAGAGTCTCCTGACCCAATATCCACGGGAGTTATAGGAGGAAGTTTAGTATATATGGGATTTATATTCTGTAAAAGACCTGTAGATCATTGTGCACTTAAAGCTTTAAGAGATTCGTTAAAATCTATAGGAGTCTCCGCCTGTTTTAAGAAATCGGCCATCCAATCAGAAGCTGAAGATTCTGGGGATTCTATTACGTCAGGTCAATCTTCCATTGAGAGTTTTTTTTCAGACTCCTTAATAGCCAAAGCTACTGTAAAAAAAGAAGTTATTTCTTTTTCAGTTTTTTCTTCAATATATAATTTATAACACGTTAAATCTTGCGACTCTAAACTTTGCGATAAATATCAATTATTTAAAGGAGCATTTCAATAAGAACTATTTTCAGAAAATAATCAAAAAGAGGTATGCCCATCTGCTAAATTATAAAAAAGATTTACGTGAGTAAAATCGAACTCATTTAAATAAGAATAGCCTAATCAATCTTTCATCGGTTTGTAATCTTCTACAAACATCGAGGCACTCGGATTAAAATCCATATTCAAAGGCTTTCAAAGAGATTCCTGAAAGATATTGTGGCTATTATGTATATTAAATAAAGATTCTGATAAATATGAATTAGATGCTTCTAAAACATTTTTAGTAGTGTCTATGGTATTAAATGTACAAAAAGTAGAGTGTTCTAATTCTAACAGTAAATTTGGTTTATCTAATACGGAAGAAATACTACTTAAATCTAAAATAGATAAATTAAGCAGGGACGTTGTGCTGAACTGATAATAAACCAATAGTAAAGATAACACTAAAAATATAGAAGAAATACTACCTATAATCAGATACTGTATCCCCACAGAAGCTGCCATTTTGGTGTCTTTTTCAAAACCTGCTAAAATGTACGCAATGAAACTTAGGCTTTCTATAATTAAGAAAGCTTCAAGAAAATCGCGTATTTTAAAGATACATAAACCTAGAAAAAATATAAAAAAAAATAAGGTGCCAAACTCCATTTTACTATTTTGTCTGGTAAAGAATATCTGTCAAAAATATATACTTATAAATAAAAAAATAAAGTTAAATAAAAAAAAATAGAGATTATTATTAGTTAATATGGTAAAGTTTATGCTATTTAATAGGTTCAAATCTAAGAGATTTAAAAATAATAAACTTGAAAAAAATACCATTAAACATAAAGAAGATACCGCAGAACTACGTAACTCTACAAAAAAAGTAAAAAGTATGAAAATAAATAATAAAAAAGCTAATTCTATCTCTCAAAAATATTGTCAAAGAATTAAACTCATAGATTATTTAAGCATACGATAATATATTATCATTAGACATTGAAAAATGCCTTGGAAGTAAAGAAACAGTCACTGGAGCATACTCAATAAAATTAAGTACATTGCTGTAAGATACTTCTAGAAATCCTAAAACAGGAAATTCTTTTCTTAGTGGGTGGCCTTTAAAGCCATAATCAGTCAAAATACGACGTAGATCGGGATGGTTTAAAAATCCTAATCCAAACATATCTCAGATTTCTCTTTCTGACCAATTGGCATTTAAAAAAATGCTGCAGGCAGAAGAAAGTCAATCTAAATCATGTGAAAACGTTAACAACTCAAAACGAAAACTAAAAGAATGACTTAATAAAGAATATACAACTAAAAAACGTTCCTGTAATTCAATATAATCTGAACATATGATATCGGCCAAACATTCTAACTTTAAAATACTATTAGTGGCTAAGAAAGTTAGAGTAGGGTATAATAAATCCTTGGTTACGTAACCGCATAAACGGTTAATGTTAGTTAAAACTAAACGTATTATAGGAATCAATTTAATTAAATTAGAGAAAAACCCTATTTCAAAAACTTTGATGAAAAATGTAGCGACACTTAATAACTTACGTTCTATAAAAAATTTGTTTACATAGAATAAATCATGCATAAAAAAATATGCCCAAAGGAGGAATTGAACCACCGACACAAAGATTTTCAGTCTTTTGCTCTACCACTGAGCTATTTAGGCTTTTTAATGTTTAATCTTGAGGAAGGTTGGATTCGAACCAACGTAGAATTAATTCAATAGATTTACAATCTAACGCTTTTAGCCACTCAGCCACTGCCTCTGTTACGCTACACCCTATAGGAATCGAACCTATAACCGACGACTTAGAAGGTCGCTGCTCTTCCAATTGAGCTAAGAATGCTCTTGTATTAGTCCTCTTTAGGTTGGGATTGAACCAACGACCTCATGGTTAACAGCCATTCGCTCTACCACTGAGCTACTAAAGATTAAGTTTTTCGGGACGGTGTGATTCGAACACACGACCTTTTGTTCCCAAAACAAATGCGCTACCTCTGCGCTACGTCCCGTTTAGTACCATATTTTATTATTTATAACTGTAATGAACTTTAAACTTAATATTGATGAGGTTTAAATTTATAAGTCTACTTAAAAGTAAATGAATTTTCTCAAGAGAAACTTTATTTGAATCAAAAGTGAACGAATATGTTTTGCTATATTCTATTTTTGAGAAATGTTGCTGAGCTTTTTTGTTAACATGAGGAGATTTAAGTAAAGTTTGTAGTTTACAAGTTTTTTTGAGAGGGTAGCTTTTCAATAACACGTTATCTATATTAAAGAATGTTTTATAAGTTTTACTGAAGTTTCTATCCATGTTGTATAAAGATTTTTTATCAAAAGTTACTAGAGTAAACGAAAGGCTTTTTTTTATCGAAAGATACCAAGAAATATGAACTTCCTTAAATGAAGTATTCTCATTGGAAGTGTACTTGCGAATTAAAAAATTATAGAAAAGCTTGTTCCGTATTACTTTCCCTTCGGGTATTAACACTTTTTTTTTTATAGAAATATTTTTACCTATTGAGATGTGTCTAAGATCTCATTTATGAAAATACTTTTTTCGTTTGGGACTCAATTTTTGTTTTAAAAATTTTAGATTATTTATCCTTTTAAAACTTTGGATTTTTCATAATCTTTTCCCTTTTTTATTCAATAAACCTGGAGGAGAATTTTTTTTATTTTTACTCAAATTTCCTTTAAAAAATCTTTTCTTTAACCTCTGTAACTCAAGAAACTTTAGTTTTTTTTTTCTTTTTAATAAAAATATTAAAGATTTATTAAAAATAATACCTTCCTTAACTTTAATATCAAATAGATTATTGTTTATAAAAAAGTCTTTAACTCAAATGTTTTTTTTAGGGAAACCTGGTAGAAAATTCAAAGATAAAAAATTTCCCTTTACTTGTCTGCTTGTTTCAAATCTAGTTTGAGAAGGTTTTATTTTGAAATATAAAGGCGTCCTTGAGACGTTATTATACCTTTCTTCTACTGTAGTATTTAATTCCTTTTTTTTAGAAGCTATTTTTCAGTTTCTAGTTTTCGATGCGCGTTTTCAGAAATCGTAAAGTTTTATGGACATATTATGCTGAGTTTTCAATAGAGATACTCTTTTAGAAGATAACTGCATAAATGTAAGTACAAAATTGTTGCCAAAATTCCTAGTCAAGTCTTGTTTCAGAAAATCTTTAAAAAAATTGAATGTGTATTTACGTTCTGAAGTACTGTCCAATCACTGTACACTTTTTTTCCCTCGCTTACTGCGGCGTTTTCTAAAAATAGGATAAGTAGTCTTAAGTATTAGAGGAAAAGGATATAAAAAAAAAAATCTATTGATATTACTTATTAAAGAAAAATTTGGGTAATGCTTCCACAAGCTCAATAAAGATTTAAAGGTTAAATTTTGTAATCGTTTAGACTTACCATCTCTAATTAAAAATGATTTAACTAATTCTTTATAGCTTTTAAGAGTGGCGTTACTTCTTTTAAAATGATTTATTTGCAAAATATTATTATTAAAATTTATAGGAAAATAATTTCTTTTTTTATATGATTTCTTTTTTTTAGATTCTATTTGTTTAAAAAAACGTTTTTTTGAAAATGGTTGGAATTCTAATTTACTAAGACAAAATTTCATTTTTATGAATTATTTTTGACTTCATTCCAAGCCTTTTTTGAACTTGTTTAAGGCCTGTTAACGCTAATTTGATGTCAGAAACTGTGAGTTCAAATAAGATTATTCCCGGTTGTAAAGAGCATTCTCAATACTCCACGTTACCCTTACCTTTACCCATACGTACTTCTAAAGGTTTTCGAGTTTTGGGTATCATTGGGTAAACTTTCAATCAAATTTTTCCTTTGCGTTGCAAATAGAAATTTAAGATTTTTTTTAGAGCGTTCAATCTAAAATGAGAAATTTTACCAAACTCTAATACCTGTATTCCTATATTACCGTAAATTAAAGTTTTATCTTCAACAATTTTTTTTAAACTTAAATGCTTATTAAAATTTTTTCTATATTTTTTTTTTGGTGGAAAATGTTTCATTATTCTATGTGATGTTATTATACCAAAAATGGTTAAAAAGCTCTTTATACTTTTGATGATAGTTTTTGCCGTACCATACTCATAAACGTATACCATAAATACCTTTTTGAACTTGCCCATGAGATGAACCATATTCTATGTCTATATCCTTTCTTTGAAATGGTATACTACCACTTGTATAAATAATAGATTTCGTACGGTTTCAACGGTCGAAACGGCCTTTAAATTGAATTCGAAGACCTTTTATTTTAACAAGGCTTCCTCCTAAATTAGATATAAGTCTTATTAACAGCCTTACAAAAGGGACTTGTCTTTTTGATTTTGCTAACATTTGAGTCTGATAACTTATAAATTTAAGTAAAACTTTAAAATTACGTGTAATCAATGCTATTAAGACTAATAGTACAAAATCTTGTAAAAAAGGTCCTAATCTTTTATTTCTACGTTCTATAAAAAACGGTTGATGAAGTAAAGAACGACCTTGACGATTTACGTTAATTTTGTTAAGCCTTATAGATTGTCAAAGTAGATTAAAACCTAATTTTCTCGCAGTTTTTTGCGTAGTAATTCACAAGAATTTTGATTGAAAACGTAAGAGACTTACAGAATTTATAAAGTAAATATCTAAAGGATGTAATAATATATTCTCTAAAGCTATTTTTAAATCATTCAAACTGAAAAACTTATTTTGCTGTATTAAACTACTCTTTGAATTTAAATTTTTTCCATATAATTCAGAAAAACTTTCATTGTTATTGTTAATAGCAGCTAAAGTACTTTTTCTTATGTTCACTTTTTTTTTACTTCTAATATATAAAAAACGACTTACATGTTGTAAAAACGAATCTAATATTCTATTTTTCTGAAAAGATAAAGATCTTTTACCGTAGTTTTTAAAAGAATATAATGTAGGTTTTAAAAATTTGTGTCAAAAAATAGATTGAGTCTTATTATTTCATCGCTTAAATTTTCTATCCAAAGCTAAAAATTTAATTTCACTCAACTTTTTATAATTGATACGGTTATAAGGGTTTTTATTTTTTAACTTTGTCTTGTTTAAAGAAGAGTTTTTTAATTTCTTATATGACATTAAGTCTTTATTTAATATAAAATATTCACTAACTTTGGAATTGTTAGCTTGCAATTTAAATCTACTTTCAATATATAAACTATTTTGCAAAGGCAGTATATTTTTGTCTAATGAAAAGAAAGAATTTTTAAGTATACCTGTATTTAAACACTGGAAATAACCCGACACTACATTAAATTTTTTTAATAAAAAGTTGGTCTTATTATAGCGTAGGTAAGAGAAAGAATTCAAGTATAAATAAATAAAGCTTAAGTTATATTTAAAATTAAACGAGTTTAGGCTAAATAGTGCATTGAAATTATAAAAATATTGTAAGTTACTTAGAATTAACTTTTTTAAAAGTTTTACGAAAAAATTTGAGAAAGGTAATAATTTAATTAAAAAAAGTAACTTAGTTTGTAAAACATTTAACTCAAATAGGCTTAAAGACCAATTTAAATTAGAAATCTTTTTAATATTATTATAACGTCCTTTAGCAAATAGAGAACTATATAATACACGAACGGATTTATTTTTTGTATTTTTTTTTTTTCCTTGGAAATTTTTTGCTAGTGATAAAACTTCTAATAAGTAGCGTTTTTTTGAACGTAACTTTGCGGATGAAAATGTATTAGTTTGACCGTAAGCCCAAGATTGTTCTATTTTTTTAGCTTGTTTTTTTTTTTCAAAATTTCATAATTTGTAT
>Ga0222651_1000777_pt1 | contig 17887 bp, 13 predicted proteins | sample AntAcemetagen369_FD_179855 | JGI IMG/M metagenome (GOLD analysis project Ga0222651, IMG submission 179855) | Saline water microbial communities from Ace Lake, Antarctica - #369 | ecosystem: Environmental > Aquatic > Non-marine Saline and Alkaline > Saline | place: Antarctica: Ace Lake...
CTATTCTTCTCTTATTTTGTTAGGCTCTAAGGCGCTCGAAAGTAGCGATTTGCTACGCCATAGGTGAGGTATCCAATTTTCTCCGCCACGCTCCCGTAGGAATATCAAACCGCCCGTATCAGACCCTTTTCACGCCGCCGCCCACACTGTTTAATCAACTATGCGGGTAGAGAAATGTTAGAATGCGTGGACCGACCCTTTTTCTAACCCTGTGATCGAAAACGACGGCTGAAGCGCGTCGCTCCGGCAGACGGTGCAACCAATGGGCACCAGTCCACGCATTCTAATTCCAATTCGAAAAAGTTTAAACGGGTAGCGCGGTGTGGCCTACACCGCATACCTTCTGCTGGGAGCGCCATTTGTAAACGTGCTGAGTGAGCCACTCAGCGCACCCATTCTTAACGGTTGAGGATCAAACCTTCTTAAAAACGATAAAACAAAACCACTTTTTATATGCGTGCTCCTCCTCTGTTTAATCAAGTATGCGGGTAGAAAAAGTTAGAATGCGTGAACAGGTGCTTTTTCTGTCGCGAGGGAATTGGTAACAAATCGTCGAACAATCCGACTATCTAGGGACCCTTACCGCCCAACGCAATTTTGCAGAGCTTGCCCGAGGGTTGTCGTGCTGCTCGCTAAACGAAGCACGGATGACGCCCTCGCTGATCCCGCTGTAAAGTCCAGCTGCCAAGCCCTGCTTGAAGGCCTTTTTCACCCTGCGATCCTCGCCACTGTGAAAGGTCAGGACAGCAACGCGTCCGCCCGAGCTCAGGCAGTCAGGTAGCCCGTGCAGCCAACCCTCGAGGACTTTAAATTCATCGTTGACCGCAATACGAAGCGCCTGAAAAACACGACGCTGAGTGAGTTTTATTTGAGCTTCGTTAAATGATTTTGGTAGGGTCTCCTCAATGGCGCGTGAGAGGGCTGCCGTGGTCTTGAATCCCTTATGAGCCAAGGCAGCGGCTAAGCAATCAGCGTTTGGCTCATCGGCATTTTCGCGCAACAGATTTGTGAGTTCCTGTGCGGTCAATTTTTCGATCAAAGCACTGGCTGGCATCCCTTTGTTTGGATTCATTCGCATATCGAGCGGCCCTTCGCGTTTAAAACTGAACCCGCGTGCCGGATTGTCGATCTGCATCGAAGACACGCCAAGGTCGGCGAGAATAGCATCGGCACCCTCGTGCCAGCCTATTTTTCCGAGTACTGCGCGCAGGGCGATGAAGTTGGTGCGTTCACAATGCAGGGATTCTGCGGGGAAACCAGCCGAGCGCAGGCGCGTTTCCGTTTTTGGCAACTCGATGGGATCTTGATCCACTCCGAGCAAGCAACCGCCGGGCTGCACGGCTTTCAAAAGTTCTGCGGCGTGGCCTCCGTAACCGAGCGTGCAGTCAACCACCCTTTCACTTGGTTGGACTGAGAGCGCCTGCATGATCTCGCCTACCATGATCGGCACATGTTGCCCCGCGGGAGTTTTACCACCCGCTAGCACATGAGCGACCGTGTCTGCGTAGCGCTCAGGATCGAGCTCTTTGTATTTGTCCTCAAAGCGCTGCGGGTTCTTGCCCTTGTAACGCACTCGGCGCTTGTGCGGTTTAGGAGTCTCTTCGGTTGTCATGCGCCAAACATGAATGACGAATCCTTAGCAGCAAGCGGAATGAGAAACTGCGCACGTGTTCGTTACAGAGTGGCCCTTTGAAAAAGGACGCAGCGACGTGTAGATGGCGTAGCCAAGTAGGCACTCAGCTATGCCCCGTAGCCGGAGCTTCTAGCTCCATGGCCAATCCGATACGGGAGCAGGATGCTCCCACTACTGTGGCCGGAGCTTCCAGCTCCATGGCCAATCCGATACGGGAGCAGGATGCTCCCACTACTGTGGCCGGAACTTCCTCCATGGGAAAGAGACACTCCAGATACGGGGTCCACGCGTTCTAACATTCTGGGCGACTCTCGTCTCTGAGCGCCCCACTGCTATCGAAAACGACGGCTTCAGGGCAATGCCATTGCCTATTCCCATTGTTTCGGGATGATTGGGAGCCTGTTTGAGAGGAAATATTTCACTTGTTCGATTGCGAGCGGCGGGCTTTTGAGCAAAATGAACAATGAACGAGTTTCTAGTCCCTTTGGCTTGCTTCGTTGCAGGCATCTTCCTTCCAGCGATGATTGTCGCAAAAACCCCGACCGTAGAATCGATGAATACACTCTATCTCTTCACTGGTGACGAGCCGAGTAATCCTTGGCGATCAAATAACGACGGTGTGATGGGAGGCATCTCGAAAGGAAGCGCCGAACTCGTCGCAGAGGGCATGCGTTTCAGCGGGGTGCTCTCTCTCGAGAATAACGGCGGCTTCGCTTCGGTCTACACGCGGGCGGATTCCGATTTGTCCGAAGCCTATGGTATTTGGCTAAAAGTAATGGGCGACGGGCGCACCTATCAGCTGCGTTTGGAAGGCGACGCCCTTTATCATGAGCGCTGGCCAGTTAGTTTTAGTAGTGAGTTCACCACGATCGCAGATGAATGGATGGAGGTTTTTATCCCTTTTGAAGTATTCAAGCAGACCTGGCGCGGGCGCCAGCTATCGGGGTATGCATTGAGTCAAGATGACATCAGGCGAATCGGCATAATGCTAGCGGATGGTCAGCCCGGTTCGTTCAATCTGAAAGTGGCTTGGCTTAAAGCGGAATAAGGGAACTATGAGGGGGGGCGTGTCGTTAAGTATTGATTACACCCTCTACGCTTTGCGATAGGACAAAGATCCGAAGAAGTTAATCTCGGAATTTGCGATATTTCTTGCACGATGCATCGACAACTGCTCCTCGTCACCTCGGCATCGAAGCAGATTAAACAGAGTTTTTTATGAGTCTAATTACCAAAGAAGAATCAATTAGAGGTGCCTTTTTCGGCGCACTTGTTGCCGATGCCCTCTGCCTGGGGAGTCATTATGAATATGATGCGATCAAGATTTATCAGGCCTACGGATGTCGGCCTATTGAGAAATTCATGTCACCGGGTGAGTTGATGGGCGGCCAGACGCATGGCATTGGGTGGGGGGAGCGAAATTATCATCCTGGAAAAAAGGCGGGGGGGACGACTGACTACGGTGATTACAATATTCTTGTTTTAGAACATTTAGCTGCCACCGCTGAACCACCGAGACCTTTTAGTATCGCCGACCTGATCCCGCATTGGATGAACCGTCTGGAAAACGATTGGGGCTCATGGATTTGCACCATGACGAAAGAAACCTACGCCCAAATCAAACAGGGCTTCCCAGTCGAACAACTGGGCGGCATTTCCAATGCGATGGCTCTGCGCCACGTCGCCGCGCATGCCTATTATGAAACCGAAGAGGAACTCGTTGAGGTCGCTCGAAAATCGATGTTCACCCACAAAGACGCCTATGCTCTAGGTGGCGGTGAGTTTTTCGCTCGGGTGACCTGCCGCGTGATTAATGGGACAAAACCTGCGGTCGCGATTGAGGACGTCGCTAGGCAAATGGGTGGCTTTTTCGAAATGAAGACCGCTCAAGCAATTGCTAAAGTCCAAGAAGAAGCGGATCCTAACGCCGCGCTCTCGAAGGAAGCGTTTAGCGATGATCTGGCACTGACTAGTATGGCGAAACTATGGGATGTCGGTCGATCCGAACCGATCAAGGTGGGGAAAGCCAGTCCGACCGAGGGCACCTTACCCGGCTCGCTTTACTTCATCCTGAAATACGCCGACCAAGAGGAGGGACTGAAAAGGGCGCTCCAGGCGAATACCATGGTGGGAGGCGACAACGCTTCACGCGGGATTGCGATCGGGATGGTGCTGGGAGCCTATAAGGGGGTAGAAGCCATCCCCAGCGCGTGGCGCGCGACCCTCGACCAATGGAGCTATTGCGATGACCTCTTGAGTCAACTCCCCTTGCTCAAGCGGTAAAGCCGGAAAAGAGTCCTGTCATAGCTCATTTTTTTGCTCCGGAACCCGACTCCTAGAATCACCTCTTGTAGCTCCATCCGCGTGAGCGAGTCGAGGCGGGCGAACAGTTCCGCCGAGCACGATAGCCGCTGAGATGATCAGAAGGTTTTTGATAATGTATTGTCCTTCCATCGTAAGGAGGAGCGGGATGCCGCCGGCTTGAAACGTCACCTCCGGGAGCATCACGAGCGGGAGAAAAGTCCCCCCCATTTGCAGCGCAAGGAGCGCGACCGCGATCCGCGTGGTTCGGCGAAAGAGAAAGCAGACACCGATGACAACCTCCCACCAACCGATCGCCACAAGCCAGCCCGTCGGCGCAAGGATGGGGAGCCAAGCCACCGTCGCCAGCAGGAGCGGCTCAGCGGGGGAAAGACCGAGCGGCTTTAGGAGTCCGAACCAGACGAATATGATCCCGAGTGAGACCCTTAGAGCAGGATGCCCATAGCGAGCCATCGACCCTGCGATGCGGGCATCGAGGCCTGCGAGGAGCGGGGAAAGTTTTGAAGTTTTGAGCGCGGTGAGATTCATTTTTGGAAAGTCTCGCAAAAGGTCGACTGCTCAACTGTTTCAGAAAGAGAAGGCACTTATATAAGGTTCGCTGATGCGCGTGATCAGCCCGAATTGCGGGGGCGTGAAGGTAATGGGAATCGAAAACCTTTTTAAGGGTTGGAGTCCCGCCTTTAGGCGGCCGCGTGAGAAAGGCTTTGCATACGAAACCGCCTAAAGGCGGGACTCCAACCTGCTCACCCGGCTTTTTGGTCAAATAACATATCTGTATTATTAGGTTAATTTTAGATGGCATCGAGCAGTCCATCAATTTAGAAAGCTGATACTCATAAACCTAAATAAAAAGAAAAATGCCAAACTCAAGATTATCAGAATCGTTACGCCGCAAGTTGCTTGTAAAGATCATCTCGGACAAGGATCTCAATCAAAAGGAGATCGATTCGGTAATTGAAATGACGTCGACCAATATCGTAGAGATGATGGATGCCCAGTCGATGACCTTCTTTCTACTTATCGGGGACAAGATTCGGTTCAGCTATGTCTATTACTCGCCGACGCTCTACGCAGGTGATTCCGCGAAAGAGAAGGAACTGGCAGCGAAGCGCGAGGAACTGCTGGCAACCGACCTTCCCATGGGCTCCGGTATCGTGGGTGAGGTCATTGAAACTGGTGAGTCCATCAAGTATTCGAAGGACGATTCCTCAGAATCACCCTTGCACGGGCGCCTCAAGGACATGGGCTTCGAGGTGAATTCAATGCTATCGGTCCCGCTCATCGGCAGCCGCTGCATTGGGGCGGTTCAGGTTCTAAATAAGGAACCCGGGCACCGCGCGAACCAGTTTACGGAGGCGGATCTGCAAACACTGAAGGAAGTTGCCGAATACACGGCTCCGCTTATTCAGAAGCTGGTGGATCCAGAGTATAAAATGAGTGACCTCAATCTGGCTCGCTTCATCGCTCGCTTTACCAAGGAACAACTGGTCACCAATGCCGAGGAATTGATGATTGAGCAGAAAATCATCGCGGCTGTGGGAGATTCCATCATTCGCCGAACCGGCGTGTTCCCAATCGCCAGCCTCGGCCCGAATTCAATCTCGGCTCTCATGAGTAATCCGCTCGACTATCCTAACCGGGATGCGTTTGAAAAGGAAACCGATTTGTCGGTCGATCAGGTCATAGTGGCTCCCGCCTCGATGATCGCTGCTCTGATTCAGCAGTATGCTGCAGGGAGTGACAGCGATAGCGAAAAAGTGGAGGAGGCAAGCGAAGATCTCTCCAGCTTGATCGACGTGCTCGGTGATAGCTATGGTGATGTGGCGGATCAATCGGAAGAAGACTTCGCAGAGGAAAGCGCACCGATCGTCTTGCTGGCCAATCGGATTATCGAAGAAGCTTTCATGCGGGGTGCCTCAGACATCCATATCGAGCCACAGGAGAACAACCTTATAGTCCGCTACCGGATCGATGGCATTTGCAAGGAAGCACTTCGGCTACCTCAGAAAGTATCTAGTGCGGTCGTCGCACGCCTCAAGGTGATGAGCGAACTTGACATCGCGGAGAAGCGGTTGCCTCAGGACGGGCGAATTGTTTTTAAGAAGTTTACCAAGCGAAAAATGGACATCGACCTTCGGGTTGCGACCAGTCCGATGAATTTTGGAGAAAAGGTGGTCATGCGCATTCTGGATAAAACCAAAAGCGCTTTGCCTATTACATCCTTGGGTTTTTCAGGGGCGAACCTGGAAATCTATCGCGAACTAATCCGGAAACCGTACGGGATGATTCTGCATTGCGGCCCGACTGGGTCAGGCAAATCCATGACCCTCTTTTCGGCACTTCGGGAGATCGCCACACCGGAGATGAATATCCAGACTGCCGAAGATCCCATCGAATACACCATCCCTGGGATCAACCAGATGCAGGTAAAGAAGCAAATCGGGCTCGATTTTGCACGGGCACTTCGATCTTTCCTACGAATGGATCCGGACGTGATTCTGGTCGGAGAGATTCGGGACAAGGAGACCGCGCAAATCTCAGTCGAGGCCGCGCTCACTGGGCACCTCCTTTTGTCGACTCTGCATACCAATGACGCGCCTTCTACCATCGCCCGTTTCGCGGATATGGGTATCGAGCCCTTTATGGTCTCGGCTTCCTTGCTGGCAGTCTGCGCTCAGCGCCTTATGCGCCGTGTCTGCTCGTCATGCGGGATCCAATACACACCCGAGGGCCAAGAGTTGAATATAATGCGAAACGCACTGGGGCATGATTGGATCCCCACGCCCATTTACAAGGCTTCAAACGGCTGCCGTAAATGTGGTGGCATTGGAATGAAAGGCCGGATTGGCATCCATGAATTAATGCGTAACACTGATGCTTTGACCAAAGCAATCAATGCGAGGGAAGACGCCGTCCACCTAAAAGCGGCCGCCATCGAAGGGGGCATGCGTACCTTGCACGCGGATGCGATGTTGAAAGTTTCGGAGGGAATCAGCACGATCCTCGAGGCGGTCTCCACCATCCCACCGGATGGGCATTGAGCCGAGAGGGAAGACGATAAGGAATTGTAGATGGGTGCAATTTTAACTACTTGGTGATCTACATCGAGATCATTTATTCGTAGCCGAATCGGTAACGCTTTGGATCGCTCGACACACGCGGCTCAGACCGTTCAAAATCTTACGATTTCGGCTACAATCACCCCGCACAAAAAATTGCGCCCATTGTAGATGAAAAGCGTCTTTTTTGTTGTTTTCTTTGTCTAAAGAACTAACTATTGATTAGTATTTAAAATTCATTTCGAGCGTGACCATCTTTTTATCGAACGCACCGGCATTGCCAACACCGCCGTCTTCTTGATAATCTCCGTATTTGACCAAAAGATCGAAGTATTTGTTCACTTTATAAGAGGCCACGAGATCGAGTTCGGTGCCGCCGTCTTGTCCGGCAGCGCCGCCCGATTCGGAATCGAACCAGTGGTAGATCACCTTAGTATTGATGCCATTACCGATGGGAATGGTGTAGCCCGCATAGACATAGAAGTCTTCGAGACCATTGGCGAAACCACCGAGAGGTAGCAGCGCATCTGCAAAGCCGTTAAACTTATGAACGGTCGCCAGTGGCGTGCGGAAGCCGGGCTCGAGAATTTCAAAACCACCACCGAGAGTGATGCCCTTAATCTTGGTCGACAAATCCCCGGCGAGATAACCCGCATCGTAACTAAGTGCGGATGGCCCGGTGTCCTCCTGCTCAGCAACACTGGCCGCATAGGTGAACGGGAGATCGTTAATCATGAATGTACCAGTCGCCCGTAACCCAATCGTTTGATTCGAAGCGTTGGCGTTGCCCACGTCGTCTCCTTCGATATCGTAGAAGAAGCCTGTCAGTTTAAATCCTTTGCTGAAGGCGTAGGACGCATTGAGGCCATAGGCTTCGAGTTCGTTATGCGTGCCATTCCCCGCGTGCTGCTCTGCGAGATAGAACGGCTTGATCGACAACTTATCGACACCCGAAAAATCTGCCGTGGCCGCGTCGAAGGTCTGGATGTTTTGCCTCCACCCGACGTGCCCGATGAAGCGGTGATCGTCGAGTGCATAGATCTGACGACCTACTTTGACGCTACCGTAATCCACATCTTTGTATTGCACCCAGAGTTGGTTTAGATCTGTGCCATCGCCGGCATCATCGAGTGGATGGATGTCATCGTGATCACCGCCTATACGAGTGAGTGTTTCGCCTTCGACCATGGCGGTAAAGCCGTTAAAGTCTGGCGTCGTGTAGCCGTAGCGGATACGGAGCGAAGTGCCGTCGCGATCTTGAGCAGGGTTACCATTATCTAAGTCAAATATTTCATATCGGAGACGCGCATCAACATTGAATTTACCGGGAACGGCTTCTTTAAGTTTGGAAAAAGCCGAGTCTAAAGAAGACTCAACTGGGTCGGCCATGAGACCGAAGTTACTGACTGCCATCAAGACAGTCAATGTGGATAATTTGTATACAGTTTTCATTTTTAATTGTTTGTGTAGAAGAGTGCTTTTGCACATTTCCTAGTGTAACACCTCTCATGCCAATTTTATTAATTATAAACGAATAGAACATGAACAGAATTCATGGTATGCTTGAATATGATTCCCTCGATTCAGGCGCAAAAAAACCTAGGGCGTTCGACCCTAGGTTTTGAATCTTTGAGCATAATAACAGCACTAATAAACATCCCGTAAATAACGTTTCGCCTTTTTTAGTGTTTCGACGTAAGCCTTGGCTTCGTCTACGCTTTTGACTCCGGCGAGTTCGATGGCTTTGTGGATCGCTGCGTCGACATCCTTCGCCATACGGCTGGCATCGCCGCAGATGTAGATGTAGCCGCCCTCTTCAAGCCAGGCGTAGAACTCCGCCGCATACTCGACGATGCGGTTTTGCACATAGATCTTGGCGGCTTGGTCGCGGGAAAAGGCTGTGTCGAAGCGCGTGAGTAATCCGTTCTTCATCCATGCGGTGATTTGATCTTCGTAGAGAAAGTCGCTCGCCTGATGCTGGTCGCCGAAGAGCAACCAATTTTTACCTTTTGCCTTGCGAACCTCCCGCTCTTCGAGGAACGCGCGAAAGGGAGCGATCCCCGTGCCGGGGCCGATCATGATGGCGGGTGCGTCGTCGTTATCCGTTAAGCGAAAGGCTTTGTTGGCGTGCATGTAAACTCTGACCGGGCGATCTTGCTTATGATCGGAAAGGTAGGTCGAGCAGACCCCCATGCGCTTGCGGCCATGGAGATCATAAGTGACTTTGCCCACTGTCAGATGAACTTCGCCTGGGTGCGCTTTGGGGCTCGACGAGATCGAATAGAGTCGCGGGTTGAGCGCTTTGAGTGGCGCGACCAAATACTCTGTCGTGGGGAATTTGACCTCAAAATCAAGGATCGGATCGACTAAGCTTCGTCCAGCCATGTAATCTTTGCGCTTTGTTTCATCGGCGATGATTGCTTTGAGCTCTGGATGCTTAGTCAGCCGGGCACAGGCTAGTAGAAACGCCTCAGTCAGCAAGCTGACATCGTAATGGTAGCGGAGCGCATCGAACAGTTGTTGATCTTCCATCTGCGGAACCGGTGCCAACTCGTCGGGCGTGAACCCTGCGGCGGCAATGATTTCGTCGACCAGCTTCGCGTTGTTTTCTGGATACACGCCGAGGGCGTCGCCGACTTCGTATTGCAGGTCGGAGCCTTCGAGCGATAGCTCGATGTGATGCGTCGCTTTGGAGGAGCCCTCTTTGTTGAGATTCTCTGTTTTCAGCAACTTGGCTGGGAAGGGATTTTTCTTATGAAATTGTGGCTGATCGTTATCTGGCTCTTCGGCGACCACACTGGCTGGTGCGGCTCCGGCCTCTCCGAGCACGGTCTGCACAGAAGCGAGCCATTGGGCAAAAGGATCGTCGGGGTCACCATCGGCCTCGACCATGGGGGCGATTCGTTTCGCGCCGAGCGCCTCGAGCCGGGCGTCGAAATCTTTACTACATTGGCAGAAATCTGGATACGCGGAATCGCCGAGGCCGAGCACTGAATACTTGAGTCCTGCTAGTTTGGGCGCGGCGTCGCCCATCAGGGCTGAGTGAAGCGACTGGGCATTATCGGGCGGCTCGCCCTCGCCATAGGTGCTGGTGATGAGCAAGACGTTTTCAACCGCTGCCAGTTCTTCAGCGGTGATGTCGCTCATATCGACGATCTTTGGCTCGCAGTTGGCTGCTTTAAGTTGCTTGGCTGCTTTTTTACTGAGTGTCTCCGCCGTGCCGGTCTGGGAACCGAACAATATCGTGACGGGCGTGGGGGGCGCGTTGGCTGCGGCGCTGGGCGCGTTGGCAGCACTCGAATAGAGCCCAGCAAGATAGCCGTTGAGCCACGCCCGTTGGTCTTCGTTAAAAGGTGCGGTGTCTGGAATGAAAGGTGTGGTCATGAAAATTAGGAATTAAGAATTAGGATTTAATAATTTTTACGGCGCAGGCCTTGTAGGACGGCTCTTTAGAATGCGGATCGAAAGAGTCGAGTGTGAGTTGATTCGTCTCTGGATAGTGCATCGGCATAAAAACTTGGCCTGGCTGCAGGCTGCCTAAAATGACGGCCTTCACCGTGACCTCGCCACGGCGAGAGGCGACTTGGATCAATTCTTCGGGGGCGATCCTTAGACGCTTGGCATCGGTTGGATTGATTTCAACGTAGGGCGATTGTGGATACAGTTTACGCAAGACATCTGAGGTGCCGGTGCGCGTTTGAGTGTGCCACTGTGAGGAAGTGCCGCGGCCAGTCAGTAAGATGAAAGGATAGGCAGCATCGGGCGGCTCGGGCATGGGGCGGGGCGCATCGTAGAGAAAGCGTGCTTTGCTGTTTGGATGATAAAATTTGCCATCTTCAAACAAGCGCCGTTCAGGCTCGAAGGTCTCGATGCCATCGGGCAGTGGCCATTGCACGCCTCCGTGGCTGTCTAAAAAATCGTAACCACTCACCCCGCTAAAATCACAGGGGCGTCCTTTGCTGAGCTGTCCGAGAATACGGAATACGGCCTCGGGCGATTGCCAGTCTTTGAAGAGATCACCGCAGCCCCAATGATGCGCGATTAGGCGAAAAATGTTGAAGTCGGAAAGCGCTTGTCCTGGCGCTTTGCGCACCTTGCGCGTCACCCCGATGCGGCGCTCGGAGTTTATAAAGACACCGTCCTTCTCACCCCAGCCTGCAGCGGGGAGCACCAGATCGGCAATCTGTGCGGTTTCAGTATCGCCATACATATCCTGCACGACAAAGAAATCGAGCTTGTCGCGAATCGCGCGAAAGCGTTTTTGATTGATCCAGGAGTGTCCGGCATTGGTCGCCACCATCCACAGCGCCTTGATTTCGCCGCGATCGATCGCGTCGATGATCTCGTTGTAGGCGAAGCTGTTTTCGGTAGGAAAGCGCTCGACGGGGATCTTTAAAATCTCGGCCACTTCGGCGCGATCTTCCGCTTTTTCGAAGTCACGTAGCGCTGGCAGGCTAGTGGTGAAACTAAACATTCGTGAGCCCATCGCATTACACTGCCCAGTGATCGAGTTGGCACCGGTGCCGGGCTTGCCGATGTTACCCGTCATCAAGGCGAGATTGATCAGCGACTGCGCGAGGCGTGTCCCTTCGTAGCTCTGATTAACGCCCATCGTCCACCAAAAGGAAACCCGTTTACCCGAGCCTATCAGACGCGCGATGCGATCTAACTCGCCGTAAGCGATCCCGCTCAATTCTGCGGCGCGCTTCAAACTGTGTGACTCTAAAAATACTTCAAACGAAGCGAAATCTTCTGTATGCGCCCTGATATACTCACGGTCAATCAGCTCAAGTTGAATCAGGCGCGCGGCGATCCCGTAAAACAGGGTGAGGTCTGACTTCGGCGCAATGGGCAAGTGAGTGGTGGCGGCCATGGCGGTCTCGGTCTTGCGCGGATCGACCACGATGATCTCGGGCCTGCGCTGGTTGAGCATGACTCGCTGCCACATGATCGGGTGGGCGATGCAGGGATTGGCACCGACAAATATGAGAACATCCGACTCTTCGAAATCTTGATAAGAAAAGGGCGGCGCATCGAAGCCGAAAGACTGTTTGTAGGCGACCGCCGCCGTGGCCATGCATTGCCGAGTGTTGCCGTCCCCGTGGAGGATGCCCATGCCAAGCTTAGCCAAAGCGCCGAGGAAGGCCATCTCCTCAGTCACGATTTGCCCCGTGCTGAGAAAGGCCGCCGCCCCGCTCCCGTGTTCGTCGAACGTGGATTTAAATTTACGGACAAATACCTGCATCGCCCGCTCCCAAGAGACGGGTTCCTGCGTCCCCTGCTCGTTTCGCAATAGCGGCATGGTCGCCCGGTTCTTGGCGGCCAAGGGCGTTAATGACTCCCAGCCTTTTGGGCAGGCCATTCCGATGTTGACTGGATAATCGGTCTGCGCACTGAGGTTGACCGCCTCCCCGTCTTTGAGGTGAATTTTCAACGAGCAACCCGTGCCACAGAATCCGCAGATGCTGTTGACCGTCGCATCGGGTTTCACCGTTTTTGGGAGACGCCCGAGGCCATGCGCGGCAGGGTTTTGAACCAAACGCTCGGTCAATGCACCGTCGAAAGCGCGCAGGCGCATTTGGTCTTTGGCTAGATCGATCACACTCATTAGGCAACGCCTCCGGGCATTTTGGGAGCAGCGACGGCTCGAAAGAAGAGCGAGCGCTCTAACAACTCTGAGCTGAGTGCGGCCCCGCATACGAGCACCGCCAGCCACGGGGCTGAAGGAGCCACCCATAGAATACCTGCGGCGATCAGAGCCACGGCCGAAAGGCTGAAGCGAGTCAGCATGATTGATCGAAGCGGATATAGTAGGAGCATGGCCGTTTTGCGCGCAGGCGTCATTTCAAGATGGCGGGCACTCCCCAGCATTTTAAATTCCACTAATAGTTTAGCCGATGCGGCTAGCACCAGTAGGCTAAGCGCGACCATCGATGCGTCACCCTGTAAGGTGCTCCCGAGCAGATAGCCGGATGAAGCCAGATAGACCGCTGAACCGAAAAACTTTAGCGCCGTAATGGGAAACGCCCAGAACGGCCGCTGCGTATCGTGGTAGATCATGATCGAAGTGTAAATACCCAGCACGCCTATCACCAACACGCCGACTCCCAGCGCTGCGACGATTCCTGCAGGAATAAAGTCGACGAACGCAGCTAGCGTAAAGGCGGCGGCTAGTTGCGAAAAGAGGCCGAAGACCACGATCTCGCGGCTCAACCAAGAACGGCGCAGCCCCAGAAAGGCACGCCACGCCCCGAGCGGACGACCTAGGTGCGAGGTGGACGCGGCCAGACCAATCGCCATCGTAAGGAAGCCGGCCACGCGTAGCTGAGTCGATAGGAGCGCGCTTTCTGCGAAGATCGAGTAGGCATACAGACCGACCGAAAGCTGCGTGAGCACCAGCATCAGCGCGAGCGGGAAGTGTCCATGCTCGGGGCGCAGCGCGTGGAGGTCGGCGGCTTCGACATTTTCAGGAATCGTGCGCTTGGTCACATATTGCGTCGTCGGCAGCGTATAGCTCGGCTCGGGCGCGGCAGGGAGGAACGCGGCTTCGGCCACCCCAGCAATATTCACGAGCGTGATACTGATCGCCTCCGTTGGGCAGGCTTGCACGCAGGCCGGTGCTTCGCCCTCGGCGAGGCGGCTCTGGCACATATCGCACTTGCGCACGATGCCCAAACTCTTAGAATACTTTGGCACGTCGTAGGGGCACTTGAGCACGCAATACTGGCAGCCGATGCACTGATCGTCGAGGTGACGCACGATGCCCGTCTCAGGATCTTTTTCGTAAGCGAGCACGGGGCAACCATTCAGACATGCCGGGTCAGCGCAGTGGTGGCAGGCCGTCGTCACGGTCTGCGTATAAGAGGCCCCCGATAGATCGACACCGTGAATCGTGCCGACGTCGCGCCAAGTCTCCTCTTCATCGAGTCCGTTCAGGCTGTGGCAGGCAGACACGCAGGCCTTGCAACCCGTGCATTTATCCAAATCGACTTTGAACGCATATTGCTCCCCCGCGCCGGGCCTAGAGAGCGGGATGAGCTGTTTGTAAAACTGCGCCTGCTGTGGCTCGACCGCGCCCGCTGCATGCTTGGCTGAGAACACGCCGACCGGAGTCTGCAAAGTGCCCTGCTCTTTCAAGAGCATTTCAATCGGTGAATCTTCGACTGTGAGTGTGGAGCTAATCATGCGGCCTTAGAGAATAGCGCCTTCAGCTCAGCCGCACTGTGGCGGCGGGTGAATTGGAAAAAACTTTCGTCAGCTTCGCGCTGGTCGAGGTATGTTTTGAGCACCTTGAGCAGGAGCGGCTTGAGGTCTTCAAAGGCAGTGCCAGGAAAGATCTCGTGCCCGATGGCTTGGCGCTCTTCCACCCCGCCGCCGAGCACGACGGCGTAGCCCTCGACACTCTCGTCGCCGACTTTGACTTTCGCGCCGATCAGCCCGATATCGCCGATGTAGTGCTGGGCGCAGGAGTGATGGCAACCAGTCAGGTGGATGTTGATCGGTTGATCCATCTGGATCTCTGATTCTAGATACGCCACGAGTTGCAGCGCGTGGCCCTTGGTATCACTGGCAGCAAACTTGCAACCTGCATTTCCCGTGCATGCGACGAGTCCACCAGAGATCGCGGTGGCGCTGTGGGCGAAGCCAGCCGCTTTGATCGCGGCCTTGACGGCCTCTAGATCCGCATCGCGGATGCCGGGAATTATTAAATTCTGCCACGCCGTCAGCCGGAGATCACCGCGCCCATAGCGATTGGCAATCGCCGCCATGGCTCGCATCTGCTCAGGGAGCATCCGCCCGACTGGAATGACTACGCCGATGTAGTTGAAGCCTGCTGTCGCCTCCTTGTAGGTGCCGATATGGCCATGCTGCAAAGTCGGCTGCCGTGGCTCGCACTGCGCTAGCGGAAACTCGACCAGCTCTAAGGCTAATTTCTTTTTCGTTTCGTCGAGATACTTGGCCACGCCCCAGTCATCGACTAAGTATTTTAGGCGAGCTTTCTTGCGATTGGTGCGGTCGCCGTTTTCGATGAAGACGCGGAGCATAGCAGCTGCCAGTGGCACAGCTTGCGAGGGCTTGATTAGTAGACCGCAGTCCGAGGCGAACTGCTTATGCCCGGTGATCCCGCAGAGCTGCACACGAAAGTAAACGCCCGGCGCGACGCGGTGCCCCTCGCCCACACGGACGGCGTAGAAGGCGATGTCGTTGGTGTCGGCGCAGGCGGAAATTTGTCCCCCACTGTCGAAGGCGATGTTAAACTTGCGCGGCATGCCGTAGAGATCGCGGTTGTTCAAAATGTAGTGGTGCATCGCCTTGGCGTAGGGCATCACATCGATCAGCTCCTGCGGATCAAAACCCGTGGTGGGGGTCGCGGTGACATTGCGCACATTATCCGCGCCCGACCCCTTGGAGGTGAGGCCGAGTTCGTCCAATTTGATCAGCGTCGCAATGGTGTTTTTCGGCATGATCTCCCGCACTTGCAAATTACCACGCGTGGTGATGTCGGCATAGCCTCCACCCCAGTCTTCGGCGATCTCGGCGAGCCCTTCGAGCTGATGCGCCTTCATGGCGCAACCCGGAATCCGGCAGCGCAGCATGAAGGAATCTTGCGCCGGCTTGACGTGAAAGAGCCCATAGAATTTATAGCGAAAGAGGTCGCCCCCTTGCGGGAACTGATCGATCTCGGAGTCTTTGACAATGGTATCCCAGACATCGAGCCCGTTCTGTTCATACTTAATCGCCTCCTCCTTGCTCAGGTCGTCGATTGGCGTGCCGTAGACCGTCTGCTCGACCGATTCGGTCGGGCTGTCGGTAAACTGCCCCGTGGCATTTTGCCCCAAGAAAGGCATGCCGGGACGCTGATTCACGCCCGCGAAAAAACCTTCAAGGTATTGTTTCTGGTTGCTAGAGAATGCGGTTGTCATGACACGCAACAAATAGCGCACCCTGTGCCAAACTCTCATTTATTTAAAATTAGCACTGCTCACTTATTTCATCTTAATTATGAATATTATTAATAGCCAGGAACCCATTCAAATGCGGAAGCATCAAGAAAAGCCTTGCCAGATACAGCTTAGATACATACGCAGTATGTATGAAAATCACACTTAACGTCGATGACGCTCTCCTCGGTCGAGTCGTCAAAACCACTGGCTCCAAAACCAAGACCGCCGCTATCGACTATGCACTCCGTGAGATCGATCGTCGCGCACGTCTGACTGAAGTGCTGGGCCGCGGATCAGGCGTCAGCGGCGATGCACTCGCAACCATGTTCGACCCCGCTTCAGACCCGATGACTTTACGGGCAGCCGAAGATCCCGCTAAATACAATTACGAAAGGTAGCCCCCTTTTCATGCGCCCTATCCAAGATATTCACATCGCTGCCTGCGCCCTCTCAATCAACGCAGTCGTGCTGACATACGACCCACACTTTCAAGAAATCCCCGGGCTCGACGCCACGGATCGAATTCTGTGAGTCCAATCATCAACCACTACCCGCTACGTTTGACTGCTCGACACAATCTAGGCAGCGGGACTCTTCTTGCGGGCAGCCTTTTCGGCTTCGCAGTCGTCAAGGAACGCTAATAAGCGGCGGCGATATTCGTAGAATTGATCGGTCTCGATGATCTCGTCGCGGCTGCGGGGGCGCTCAAACTCGATCTCCATGATCTCACCGACTTTGGCATGGGGGCCGTTCGTCATCATGCAAATGCGGTCGGACATGAAGATGGCCTCGTCGGGATCGTGGGTGATGATCAGCGTCGTGATTTTTTCCTTATCGAGGATGCGTAGAATCACATCTTGTAGCTCCATTCGGGTGAGCGAGTCGAGGCGGCCGAGTGGCTCGTCGAGCAGGAGCATTTTGGGCTTGAGCGCGATGGCGCGGGCGATGCCGACGCGTTGCTGCATACCGCCGGAAAGCTCGCGGGGATACTTGTGCATGGCATCGGCGAGCCCGACCATGGAGAGCGCGGCCTCGACGATTTCTTTGCGCTCGGCCTGACTGACGTGGGGATAGCTCACTTTGACCCCGAGCATGACATTGGCAAAGGCGGTGGCCCATGGCAACAAACAGGGCGCTTGAAAAACCACGCAGCGGTCGGGGCCGGGCCCGTTAATCTCTTTGCCGGAAACAACGATGCCACCACTTGAAATGGGAATGAGCCCGGCGATCATATTGAGCACGGTAGATTTGCCGCAGCCGGAGTGCCCGATAATCGAGACGACGTCGCCGCGCGGGACGATGAGGTTAAAGCCATCAATCACCTTGATTTCGTCGCCGAAGGGATTCGGGTAGGCTTTGACTAGGTTATAGAATTCTACGTAGCGTTCGTCGCGAATCATTAAAATATTTTTTTTGTAGAAGCGACACTCCTGTCGCTTTCGTGTGGTTCGGATAAAGCGACAAGAGTGTCGCTTCCACGTTGCGAATCATTTGAAAAAAGTGGTTGTAGGATCGAGTACTTTGACAAGGTCGCGGCGGCGGCGGCCTCGCGCGGGGATGTGGGGATAGATGCTGAAATCAATCGGCATGACAGACGGCAGGTCGACGATCTTATCGGCTTTCAGCGCCTTGGAATCTTCGTTGAGCGTGACCATGTAGCGTGAGATTTCGGTGCGCAGGTGGCGGAAGACGGGATTGGTATTGAGCGTGGTGCGATTACGCGGGCGCTCCAGATCGACGGGGAAGGCTTCGTCGAGCGTGGCCTCGGGCCCCATCGTGAGCGGCACGATTCGGTCGGCCATGAGAACGGCTTCATCGACGTCGTTAGTGATCATGACAATCGTGCGGCGATCGCTCTCCCAGATGTTGATAATTTCGTCTTGGATCTCGGCGCGGGTGAGGGCGTCGAGCGCGGAGAGTGGCTCGTC
>Ga0222651_1000780_pt1 | contig 17784 bp, 12 predicted proteins | sample AntAcemetagen369_FD_179855 | JGI IMG/M metagenome (GOLD analysis project Ga0222651, IMG submission 179855) | Saline water microbial communities from Ace Lake, Antarctica - #369 | ecosystem: Environmental > Aquatic > Non-marine Saline and Alkaline > Saline | place: Antarctica: Ace Lake...
AAAATCAACATGGTTTGCTCCTTCCAGCATCACCGCAGCATTGATCAAAGCAGCGGCCTGATTGGGTTCAGAACCTGTTCTGGGTACTGCGTAATGGCAATGCATAAAAGAAATGCCTTCAAAACGGACATGCTCAACAGGATTGCCATTGGATGCATCCCCCCTGATCGTAACCAGGTTTTCCAGTACAGGGGCAATTACTTCTGCCTCTTCTGGTTGCTCTCCAGGACGAGGGACATAATACAAGGTTCCTTCCGGATTTAAAAACCACTCTCCCGCTTCATCCAATGCTGCAGCAAAATTTTCGAATACAATCCGCCCTCCTTCTTTGATTGGGTTCCAGGGCTTCATCCCTTCACCGGAAGTATATACCCGGGCACTGTCCCTGTCTAATTTATCAATATGCCGCAAAGTAAAATCCCACTTGTGATAGGTCCTGAAACGAACATTCTCCAATTCCTGATCCGCAATTCCTTTTAAATGGGCAAAGTTCTCTTCATCAAAAGAAAGCACCTGCTGGGCTTTTTCTACCGCTCTACCAGTACCTTTTACCCAATCATTTTGTTTTATCGAGCCTATGTGCATAAAATCCTCATTGGGCGTACGTGCCAAAGTAGCCCTTTGCCCATTTACATACAACTGGTCAAAACGCCATTTGTAATATTTGCTTTCATGCACCTCCAGTTCCCAAATGCCCTGCTTATTAACTTTAAACCCACTTAGTTTTTTTCCACCACTAAACACGGGCTTTTCTTCCTGGTAGGCTTTATATACCACAGGAGATCCTTCAGAACCTCCATCCTCTGGGTACAACTCCAAGGGGGCTGATAGCTGATATTCCCCACCCCTTATCAGCACGGTTACAGGGCCAGTATTCTCCTTATTCTTTTTGTGTTTTCTGATCAGATCACGGGCGCCAATAAGGCTGGCCAATGGTTGGTCTTTAGTCCCCTCATTATTATCATCTCCCCTTGGAGAGACATAAATCGTGAGCTCATAATCGTTGACTTGAGTTGCTGCTGCAAAGTGTATGGGAATAAATTGAATGAGCAACACCATTAATAACCCAATAGCACTATTTAATTTCGTGTATATCATTGTCCTTTTCCTTTGGTAATCGAGTTTTACCCAATTTACAATTATAGTTAAAACATTTCCATCAAGGGATACATTTTCTTTTAAACCCGGATTTTAAGCTATTGTTAAATAACATTAGGAAGCTAACTGGGTTTGATTTTGTCAGCATTGTTGCAGAAAAAAAGGCAACAATACCGCCAAAATCATTTGACGTTCAATCACTGGTCCACGGGTTGGTACCCTTGGCTACAAATATGGCACCCCTCCGGGGTTCTCTGAATAATCGTAAAATTTACTAGTAAACATCATTTTAGGAAAACCTATCCACTGAAGGGGTAGATGGAACGCTTAGCCATTGATAAGAACTATAGGTTGCAAACATAAAAAGAAATAACCTTTCCCCTTATTTAAAGCCATTCACTATTTTATTATTTATGATAAACTTTTCAAGTGCCACAAAATATTCCGACCGATAAAACCCGATTCATTTCAGCCCAAGTATTTTTCTCATTCGTTCTGGATACTTGCTGTAAAGAGCAAAAGCTGTCATGCCCATTCCAAGCAAAAGCATAAAAACAAAAACTCCTGCGTGTTCAGCCTTTACTGCGTTAAAATCTAAGATGGTTCGTTCGTTTACATCAATCTGAAATATAAGGTCGCTCTTCGACTTTTTGCTTCATATCCAAAACGATTTCTGTTCGATACATTGTCAACAATTACCTCCGAATTCTGGATTGTTCCATTAAGTTCAGTTAAAGCATTTTTAGTCGTTATAAGATTCTCGAAGTTAATATAGAAGGCACCAATAATAAATACAATTCCAAAAACAAGCATTTTCGATTCCAAATGCTTTCTGCGTTCCGGATCTTGTTTTTTACCAGGTATCCATGGTTTACGTTTTTTATCTACTTGTTTGGGAGGCTGATAATCGGTGTGAACATCACGCTTGTCCAGAATCCACTTTGCGGCAAGTTTAGCTTCATCTACGTAATCTGGACTTTCAAGAATGTCTTTAAGTTCTTGATTAGTTTTTCTTGAGCGTTTAACTGAGAAGTGATTCTTGTTCGCCATATGGCATTTAGCTGGTAACGCTTAACTAAAATAAGTATGCCCCTAGTTGCTAGATGCATTGCAAAACCCCTTTGTGTTTCCTTTCAGAGGATTTAGTTCGCCTATTTATTTTAGTGTCTGTTTCCTACAGTTAGACGATGTTCGGTTCATTGTTTAAAAGCTCGACCTTAAAGTTGACTTTTGCCTTTAAAGCCTCAAATATTTTCAAAATGGTTTCAATGGTTACATTTTTGGCATTGTTCTCAAGTTTTGAAATTTGGGATTTTCTCACTCCAATTAACGCCCCGAGTTGTTCCTGAGTTAGGTGGCGCTCCTTTCGTGCAGTCTTGATCATTTCACCAATAAGTTCGAGTTTAAGCTCAAATTCAAATTGGTCTCTGCGAGCTGTCCCCACCTTACCAATTATTAAATCCTGTGCCTCGTCTAAACTGTATGTTTTCATTTTCCTTTCTTTTTCTGGTCAAAATAATTAATCCTGATTTTTTCGGCTTTTTCAATTTCTTTAGGGCTTACTTTGTCTGTCTTCTTTACAAATCCATGTGTGCCACAAACCAGGGTCATTTCATTATTCTCCTTGTCCCAAAAGGCAAGAATCCGGTATTGTAGTCCTGCATATTTGGTTCGTAATTCCCAAATGTTTTGATTTAGCTTTTTGAAAAGTTTCGGATCATTTTGAAGCTGTGCCTTTCGGATATTGTAGAATATCTTGTCTTGAACTTTTTCATTTTGGCTTTTGATAAATTCGAAAGCCTCTTCCAATAATTTGATATCAAACTTTTTCTCCTCCAAATCAAAATTAAATAATACCCAACAAAGTTAGAAAAAGTTTCAATAAAAGGAAACCTTAATCCATAAATGACTTGAAGTAATGAAGGTTAACCTCAAAAACAGTTCGTGGTGCTACTTCTGGTTCAACTTTCTCAAATTTCTCTGACTTCATGCTAGGTAAATATTGTCTCTTTTACTTTAATAGAGAAGATTTTGTCAGCATTGTTGCAGAAAAAAAAGGCAACAATACCGCCAAAATCATTTGGCGTTCATTCTCTGGTCCACGGGCTGATACCCGTGGCTGTGATATTGCACCCCTTTAGGGCTCTTTCTGATATCGTTAAATTTACCATTTTCATCAATTTTGGGAAATTGAACACTAATCATTCGTTAAATGAAAGTATACCAATGGGCCTCACCTAGGTGTAATTTGCAATTACACCTTTCTATCAACAGCTATGAACTTTAGAAAAATTATTTTAAAAAGGCCATTTGTAATGGCCTACTTCTAAATCATCTCAGAAAATCTTACTTGTGCTAGCATTGGCATTGTCCTCCGGGTCCAAGGAAAGTACGCCGAAAAAAATATCAGCAAAATTAATTTTGGTAGCTACCTGAAACCGGCAGCAAAGGACCGAATGGTAAACAGGGTTTAACTTTTGGAGGATTTTCTAAATAAACGGAAATTATATAGGGAGGATTTTCGCGTATTGGATGAATACGGATTTGTGGGATGGTAACGGATTGGGTAAGGTGTGTAGGTGCTACAGTCCAACGAAGTAGGAACTGCCACGAAGTAAATAGTTTTAAGCTAAATTAAGCCAAATCCATTTTCAACTTTGTTAGGCTTGGTTTGATTTTCTGTTAGTCTACGAAAGTCTCTTTAATAATGGCTTTCAATTCTTTTATTTCTGGTTTTGATAACCGGCCCAAAGGTCTTATAATTCGTCGTTTATCAATTGTTCTAATTTGGTCAAGAACAATCCATCCAATTTTGTTGTCATGTTTTACCTCAATTCTGGTCGGATAGTTTTTGGAACTAGTTGTCATAGGTACAATAACAAGTGTCCTGAGGTATTTATTCATTTCGTTTGGAGAGACAACCACACATGGTCTGGTCTTTTTTATTTCACTCCCAATGGTAGGGTCTAGATTCACTAAGATGATCTGATATTGCTCTATTTCCATTCGTCCAGGTTTTCATCTTCAAAGACATCGTTAAAAAGAAGTTTGTCATCTCCATTCTCATTCATTTCTTTAAATGCCTTTTCCCAGCCTTTTCTGGGAGTTGACAATGGTCTTAAAACAATTTGATCTTTTTCAAGAATCAAGTCAACCGTATCTTTAATATTATACCTCTCTAAAAGCGTTTTACTAAGTCTGATCCCCTTAGAATTTCCTATTTTAACCACTGAAATTTCCATAATTCAACAACTTTATGTAATTACAAAGTTATCACATTGGTTTTATTTTTCCAAATGCACATAAAAGGGCTTGGTTAGGAAATTAAGGGTATGCAAGGCAATAAATTATTAAATGCCATAAACTTTATGAGCTAATACCTGCTGTTATAGGCTTTTGATAATTTCGTTTTATTCCAGTCTAAGATAGAAATATATTCAGTCATGTGTTTTAAATTAACCTAAGGCAACAAAGGATCAAAGCCACGCTATTTTTGTTCGTAACCCTTCTTGCACAGGCTAGATTTTTAAAACAGCATGATTCTCCATTGAATAACTTTCCTTTTCTCCTGCCCTGAAGATTTTGTCAGCATTGTTGCAGAAAAAGGGGCAACAATACCGCCAAAATCATTTGGCGTTCAATCACTGGTCCACGGGCTGACACCCGTGGCTGTGATATTGCGCCCCTTTAGGGCTTTCAGTTATCGGTAAATTACCATCTACATCAATATTGGAAAATTGAATCCCTATAAAGAGTTAAATGGAATTCTAAGACATCGGCAAAAAGTAACGTAGGGTAGCTAATTCCGGTGGAATTCTCCCCATTTCAAGAATTAAAACGTTTCATGATTTCTTTCCAGTTGGTGAAAATGATACCTTCTTCTTCGAAGAATTTCTTCATATCCGGATCAGCAAACATTTCTGCTTCCCAAACCCTTTGCTGCCAGGAGCCGGTAATGGTTTTCAACTGTTCGGTATCTACGGAAGGGTGAAAAATAATTTCTGTTAATCCCGGTCTCAGTGAGCTAATCAAAGCTTTAAATGCCGCCTTTTTTTCTTCATAGGTATCGGCCTTCGGTGCACTGGTAAAAAAGTCCAATTTTGGCAAGGTGTAGGTAGCCATAAAATCAACCACTTCATCAGAGATGGGATAGCCTTTTTGTCTAAAAGCCTGCACCACTTCAGGATTTGAAAGATCTATGGCATTTGCCGGAATACCATATTCCATGGCGATGGTAAGGTAGGCAATGGCATATTTTGGATCTCCATACAAGGTACCCATATGGGTATCGATATGGTCGGGACGGTATCCCAGGGAAAGTGATTTTTCAATCTGAGCCCGAATTTCTATGGCTACTTCCTCGGCCGAAGCATGGGCAACCACCTCTTCAACAGAACGCCATAACATGCCTTCTTCATCAATAAGTCCGGGTACTTCCTCCGCCGGAGAAACAGATGGCCAGCGCCAGGTTTTCCACTCACTGGTAAGTGCCAGGTGCAAGCCAAGGTCAATTTCAGGATGCGCTATGGCCCATGCAATGATTTCTTCAAAATTGGGACAGGGAGGCATAGCAGCGGCAGACTGTATGTCTCCCGCCAACAGCATTTCTTTGGCGGCTATATTGGCTTCTGGACTCATGCCAATATCATCTGCATGCAGCATGATGACTTTTTTCCCTTCCGGATAACCCAGACGTTCGGCCCAATTGGCCGGCGTTTTGGTCTCCACTTCTTGCACTTCAGAAGAGGCACTTTTTTGACCACAGGAACTTATCATTAATAGCGATGCCAGAAAGAGGCTAGAAAACAACTTGATTTGCATAATATTTTTTATTTATTACTTAAAAAAGGCAATTATGACTAGTTTAATCATGGGGAAAGTAAAATATTATTCGATTAGGGATTAATTAAGAATATGCAATAGGATTCTTAATGAGGGACTATTGCCTATTTCGAGTTCTATTACCCCAAAGCAAATGAATTAGTTATAATGAGGGATTACCGCCAACGTACCGTGTATTATGTCCTAGCTTCCCGAAGGATGCTATTCTTTATACCCATGCCGTTGCTTACATTTGAACAGTGAAGTCATAAATCATTCATTCTAAATAAGTTTTGGTATAATTGCATGCTAGGCTAATTTTAAGAGGTCGCCAAAGGTTGGTATATAACGGCCAATCCAAATGGAAATTTAGGCGATAGTACTTCCTGGTACACCTCCTTCTGGCAGTTTTGTTCAAGCTATTTAAAAAATAAATACAACAATGGTTATTGTGTTTCTGCTGAACAATCTATTTTAATGCATTCAGGCAATAACACAATTCCAATTCAATTAATTATCCGTAGCCCAAAGGCACCAAATAAGAACATCCCCCTTTTACACAATACGGCATTGTTTGAAATGAAATCTCCTTTACCAAATACATCGGAGATAATAGAAGTAAACGGGATAAGAATGTTAACGATTCCTTCTGCTTTAATTAATTGCTCGCCAACAATGTTTGAAAAAAACCCGACTGACATGAGGACTATTTTGGCATTAATTCCTGAGGCATCTGAATTACTTTTTCTCATTCCAAACAGCAATATTCTTCCGGTTATAAGCACCTCCTCTGCTTTCACCCATGAAAGGCATTTTCAACCTTCCTTTTAAATTAAGATTGGCCTCGAAATGATAAATATCACTAAATGAAGTCGTTAAGATATTAGAAAAGCCCCTAGGAGCCTTCTTCTAATCTTTGGTTTTTCTGTACTTCCCACCTTTCGGCTCAGCTACCTTTTTGCTGATATAGGCCGTGTGGGTTTTGACGTATTCGTCCGGCTCTTTCAGCGAGTTGGCTTCAAAAACCAGATATTCCTTGCCGTCTTAGTCGACCATGTGGTCTTTTAGGATTTCCTCGCGGGATGGATACCCGGATGATATCTAGATCCTTTACCTGGGTTCCTTTGCCGATGTACCTTTTTTCAAATTGTGACATGACGTTTACTGTTTCAATGTGATTGAGAATTCGGAGCCTGCCAGGAACACTCAAGACAAGGGCAGGATAAAAAAATCATGAAGGCTTCCTCCCTAAAACCCAATTTTTTTGATAGGGCGAAGGGTACCCTTAGCCAGTATACCGCTGAACCCCTCTTTGCATGGATCATAATTCACAACCGGGAACCGGATCGATCGTGACATTGGAAGAACTGAAATAAAAAGGAAATGACGTGTGGGTTGACCAGATATAAAAGAGTATTTTGAAATAAAAATGAAATCATAAATCTGAGGAGTTTATAAATCCACCAGAAAATTTATGGCAAACCTGACAAAATAGCCTCATTATTTAGGCAAAAGCATTCCAGTTTAATGGGGCGTATACAAATTGAAGAATTTTTTTTTAGGAAGAAAAATAAATTCTCGATTAATTGGACGCCTATTTTTTTTCCAATACAGGCCAGAATTCATGAAAAACACACTTATAACAAATAAAACCTCAATTATTCATCTTTCAGAAGACCACAATTAGGGAGATAAAAAAACCAAAAAAGATAGATTTAGACCTCCATGGTCTGTCAAGTCAAGGAGGTCTAATCTAAATAAAGCAGCTAACCCTATTCCATAAATTTCTTTTATCGGCTTGAAAGTGGTGATTGTGATTTCTTTCTTGAGCCGAATACTTATTGAATTGGTCACTCAGAATATTCACATTTCAATTCCAACCCATATAATAGATTTCACAAAATTATTATCCATCCATTGGATCATTTCAATGCTGGATTATTTTGAAGTTCACTGTCTGGGAAAATGAAAGTGAACCGGGTAGGCACCGGTTTCCCCGCGGCCGGTATAATGGTTGCATACTTTCCGGTACGTACTAGATCAAACCATCGTTTTCCTTCTGCCATGAACTCGTACCCCCTCTCCTGGAAAACCAGATCATCAAATTCAGATTTACCTAATCCTGCAGGAAAATCCACCGCAGGGTCAGCTGTGTTCTGGTCAACTCCGTAGGCCCTTCTTCGTATTTGATTTACTGCCTTATACGCTGCAGGGGTAGGTCCGCTTATCTGATTTTCGGCCTCGGCGAATATTAAAAGGGCATCGGCATATCGATACAAATAAATATCATTTCCGGCAGCTGTTTCCTCAACAGCACCTGGATCTCTATATTTACCATATAAAAACTCCGCTTTTGCGGGCAATGAACCTATTATAACCCTTTCTCCATCAACAATTAACTCATTATAAATATTCCAGGATTTTCTCAAATCATTTTCATCCCAATTCGCAATCAAAGGAGCATCCCCATCAGCAGCTACAGTGGCAAGCCCTCTAGCGGCAATGCCAGCATTCTTGGCCAGGGTATTTGGTTGTGCTGGGGCAAAATAAGTCGGTATAAAATTACCTTGACCTACAACTTGTGAGAATTTCAAGGAGAAAACATCTTCAACGTTGGTTGGAGCTGTTGGCGAAAATATCTCTGGATAATCCTGCACGAGCCCATATCCATAGGTAGAGGCATTATCAATAACTTCTTTTGCCTTATCCCTAGCGGAAGCAAAGTCCCCTCTGGTAAGGTAAACATCTGCGAGGGCAACTTTTGCCGCTCCGGAAGTTGCCCTGCCTGGGTTACTCGTCGTTGGCGATAAATTACTTTCTGCCACTGTAAGATCGCTTATAATTTGGGCATAAATATTATCTATGGGTTCTAAGGGTTGACCTGTATTGTCAGAATCAGTAATCGGCTCTAATCTCATGGGTACAGAACCCCAAGCTCTTACCAAGTTATAATATACAATGGCCCTTACAAAGGACGCTTCACCAATTGCTTGCCTTTTCAAGTTTTCTGAAATTCTATCATTAGTTGCCAAATTTGAAAGAAGGAGGTTTGCACGACCAACAGCATTATAAAGGGTAGGCCACCCGGCGTTGTATCCAGTAAATCCATTAATAAAATCATATTCAGCAAATCGTAATCCAGAACCCGTGTGTGTTGAGCTTTCTTCCAATAGCGTCAGTGCCCTTATGAATTGTGTCTCCCATATTCTTCCCCTACTCCGCGTTAAAGGTTCATAAATACCAATGACCAAAGGATCTAAATTTTCCTCCGTTATATTTACCAGACTGATTTCACTGGGCGGATTTTCCTCTAAAATATTTTCGCAGCCTGTTGTAAAGCCTATAATAAATAGGCCTAATATTATATTAAGTACAGTAATATTATATTTTTCTGTTTTCATGATAATGTTTTTGAATTAGAAACTCACGTTAAGTCCAATGGTAATGGTTTTGGCTGTAGGATATGCAGCAAGGTCTACACCCTGTCTTAGGTCATTTCCGCTAAAACTATTCACTTCGGGATCAAAGCCGGTATAATTTGTTAAGGTTATTAAGTTTTGTCCACTGATATAAAAGTTGATAGTATTCAAACCTATATTAGTGGCATCCAATGTATAGCCAAGCCTTATATTGGCAAGTCGTAGATAACTAGCGTCTTCTATAAAGCGATCCGAAGCAGCTCTAAATATATCAGATCTAGGCTGAGGATAAAAATCTAGTAGATTGCTTACACGGTTGGCATCCGGATCAGGATCTGTAAGTCTAAATTGGGCCACATTATTTACGTTCGCTCCTTGAACTCCTTGCCAGTTGGTCACGAAACTGAAGTTTTTATATTCTAATTTTGTGTTGAATCCATAGATGAAATCCGGCAATGGTGATCCTACTACTTGCCTATCGGCACCATTGATAACACCATTGCCATCCAAATCTTCATAAATTGGTGCTCCTGAATCATCTAATCCCAAGAATTTGACCGACCAAAAAGAAAATAAAGTCTCTCCTTCCCTTACAATCGCCGTAGATCCGGAAGCATCATTATTGCCTCCCGAAAAAATATCCTGCCCATCCTTGGTTTCCAATATTACGTTATTGTTTCTTGAAAAATTCGCATCAATGGAAAAATACCAGCCATTATTGTCTATAATATCAGCACCAAGCTGCAACTCAATACCTTCATTTTCCACTTTACCAACATTGTCAACAATAGTAGTAAAACCAGAAGATTGTGGCAAGGAAACTGTAGCCAATAAATCATTCGTAGTCTTCACGTAATAATCCAAAGAAAAGCGATATTTATCGTTCAATATACCTCCATCAAGACCAACGTTGGTTTGTACAGTGGTTTCCCAAGTAAGGTTCGGGTTTGGCAAATTAGGTGCCAACCCAACGTTCAATCCAGATCCAGCCCCTTGGCCCGTAATAGCCACAGAACCTATGGTAAGCGATTGATAAGGTTGAATTGCCTGGTTTCCTACCGACCCAGTACTTGCCCGCAATTTAAGATTATTGAAAATCCCATCTTCCATAAAGCTTTCTTCGGAAATTCTCCACGCCCCACCGATAGCCGCAAAATTTGCAAATTTATTGTTTGCGGCAAAAACCGATGAGCCATCCCTTCGTGCATTTAAGGATACTAAATATTTTTTATCAAAATCCAACTGAACCCTACCAAAAAATGAAACGAGACTTTGTTCAATTGCATTGGTTTGAGGTATTCCTTGATTACTGGCTGCCTGGATTGCATTGTTCAACAAGTCATCCGAAGGAAAGCCTGTTCCTGATAGAAAAATAGTATTCCGTTCTTCAAATTGGCCAGAGGCACCAACTAGCACATCCACGCCAACCTTACCAAAGGTGTTTTCATAGTTGAGGTAATCCTCAATCAACGTATTCATTTTTTGGCTGGTTTCCAACTGGGCCACTTGACTACCAAGTTGGGAAAGTTCTCTAGGTGAATAGAAATCAGATCTACGATCCACATAATCAGCAGAGGCCCTAACCACATTGGTAATATGATCTGTGACAGCATAGTTTAAGGAAAGTACAGCTTGTGCCCTATTCACTCTATTTCTATCAAGCGCATCTAAAATGGCGACCGGATTTTCTTGATCGGTATTACTAAAGATATATGGTGCTATACTATTGTAATTCCCATCGGCATCAAAAACGGATACTGTCGGAACTGCAAATAAGGTAGACCCAATACCTGACTTTCCAAAATTCCTCGTATTGGTACCATCAGAGGCCAAAAAACCATTATTAGTAGATTGGGACAAACTCACTCTTGAATTCAAGGTAAATTTATCTGAAAGTCTGTTTTGCACATTCATGCGCAATGAAAATCTTTCGAAGTCGGTCGTTTTTACAACTCCCTCCTGGTTAATATAATTGGCAGAAACATAATAATTGTTATCATAATCGCCACCTGTAAAACTAAGATTATGGCTTTGTTGAAATCCTGTTCGGTACACTTGGTCTTGCCAATCCGTATTTGCATTACCTACAGCAGTAAGATTAGCCAAAGATGCCTCGCGATCTAGTTGTGAAAGTTCATTAGAATTATTAAAATATCTAGTAGCATAAGCAATAAATTGATCTCCGTTCATTAAATCATACCGATCTCGTACGTTTTGCAAGGATGTAAACACATTGTAATTCACTTTAACACCTTCAGAGGCTCTACCGCCTTTGGTGGTAATCTGAACGACCCCGTTTGCAGCCCTGGATCCATAAATAGCAGTAGATGAGGCATCCTTTAATACTTCAATCGAAGCAATATCATTAGGGTTTAAGGAAGAGATACCATTTAACGATCTTACATCATCATTAAATAAAGGTATACCATCAATTACATATAAGGGTTCATTTCCCCCAGCAAAGCTGGTCAATCCTCTTACCCTAATACTTACACCGGCACCAGGAGCGCCAGAACTTTGAACTACCTGAACACCTGCCAATCTACCACGTATACCCTGTTCGACCGTGGTGATCGGCTGCTGCTCCAACTCTTCTGCCGTTGCGACCGAAGTTGCACCAACAAACCTATTTCTTTGCACCTCTCCATATCCGGTAACTACAAATTCATCCAGGGTCTGTTCATCTTCCTGTAGCGTTACATTGATAATGCTTTGGTTGCCAACATTGATTTCTTGGGTTTCAAATCCGATGAAACTAAAAACCAATACGGAATTCTGGTCTGAAACGGAAATAGTGTAATTCCCGTCAATATCCGTTGATATACCATTAGTAGTTCCTTTCTCTAATACAGTTGCGCCGGGAACAGTATTACCCTTGTTGTCTAATACAGCTCCACGAATGGTTTGTTGCATCTTTTCTTCCATTACTGGTGATTCTGCTGCGACAGATGAGTTGGCCCTCACCATTAGTGTGGTGGTAAAAAAGACCAACAGGCTAAAGCCCCAACGTAAGTAGACATTCCGTTTTGGGCTCCACAAAGCCTGTTCTTTAGTTAGTTTGTACATAATCCTGATCTTTGTTTATTTGGTTGTTAATTTTTTATAATTGTAATAAGTCACTCATAGTCTTTTCTAAAAAACACAAAGGCCTTATCAGGAAATATTTCAGGATGAAAGCTTAACTTCTCATCTTGGGAATGAGATAAATATATAAATAAAAATTTAACTTGTATTTTTTTTTTACATTAAAATAACACAGTATCAAAAAATTTGTTTTAATATTGTTTATAAGCGATATATTAATGAATATTAACAATTAATTGTCACAGGTTATTAAATTAATTTACAAGTTGCCCGTATGAATCCAGCCAAAATTCAGGTAGCACTTATATGGACAACCATGTTTTTATTCTGGTTTTTTAGTCATATTAAAAAGTCCAAGAACGCCCAAAAAGGGGAATTATTGGATTATGCCAAAACCCCAGCAAGCATAAAAAATTGCTCGTTTGGAGGGGAGGACTTAAAAACCAATAAAAAAAATAAAGCTATTCACTGGCCAATAGCTTTTTTTTCAATGGGCCTTTCCCTTCTTTTATTGAGCTGTACTACAAATACACCGAACAACTCAAACCAGGGTAAGGAATGGCCATTTTATGGCGGGAATCTCGCTGGAAACCGTTATTCCCCGCTGGATCAAATAACCAAGGTCAATGTAAGTAAATTGGAAATTAGTTGGGTTTATGACGCAAGAACGCCAACATTTCCCGGCGAACGGCCCCAAAAAATAGAATGCCACCCTTTAATGATTGACGGAATATTATATGGCACCGATACAAAAACCCGACTTTTTGCTTTGGATGCGGCTACAGGAAAGGAGCTATGGAAGTTTACCCCCCAAGATAGAAATTCCAATCTCAGAGGATTGAATCACTGGCAAAATGAAAACGGTGGGGACAAGCGTATTTTTTATGTTGCAGGATCATATCTGTATGCAATAGATGCCGTAACGGGCAAACCCGTAAAAACCTTTGGAGATAATGGAAAGGTAGACTTCCATGTGGGATTGGAAAACGAAAGGTTTGATGTTCGGAATTATTCCATTACAGCCACCAGTCCTGGAGTCATATACAAAAATATTTTGGTAATGGGTTCCACTGTTTCTGAAGACGGTGATGCCCTGCCAGGTAGCATCAGGGGGTTCGATGTACGGACAGGCAAGCTTTTATGGAATTTCTACACCGTTCCCCGACCTGGAGATTATGGCTATGATACTTGGCCTGAAGATGCGTATCTGAAAATAGGGGGTGCCAATAATTGGTCCGGAATGGTTCTCGATGAGAAAAGGGGGGCGGTATATCTTGGGACAGGTTCACCATCATTTGATTTTTACGGGGGGGACCGGAAGGGCAAAAACCTGTTCGCAAATTGTATTTTATCGCTTGACGCCACTACAGGTAAATTAAATTGGCATTATCAGGTCATCCACCATGATTTATGGGATTTGGATATAGCATGCCCACCAAATTTGCTAACTGTAGCGCACAATGGAAAAACCGTTGAAGTGTTGGTCCAGACAACCAAGGAAGGGTATGTGTACGTCCTAAACCGTGATACTGGGGAATCTATTTTTCCTGTCGAGGAGAGGCCTGTACCCCTTGTTGGGTTGCCCGGAGAACATCCCTATCCAACACAGAAATTTCCGCTAAAGCCGGAACCACTTGTGACCAGACAAATTATTACTGAGACCGATTTACCAGATTCTTTACTCTTTCCAGAATCCTATAAAAAATTGAAAAAAGAATTCTTACTTACTCGACAAGGTTCAAAATACATTCCTCCAGGCAAAGAAGGTTTCTGGTATATAGGTACAGGAGGTGGGGCCAATTGGGGTGGTAATGCAGTCGATTCCGAAGGAATTCTCTATCAAAACGTCAATGAAGTGCCAAGTAATATTGAATTGGCAGATGTATCGGAAAAGTTAAAAGAGAGCACATCCTATGGCAATACCTTATACATAACCAATTGTGCTGCCTGCCATGGAATAGACCGAAAAGGGAACGGGGCAGATATACCTGCCCTTTTGGATCTTGTTGACCGACTACCAAAGTCCAGCTACGATGCTATCCTGAAAAATGGAAATGGGCGCATGCCCAGTTTTAAACATCTTCCAAAAGAAGATTTGGACGCCATTAAAATGTATGTCTTTGATCAGGATCAACAAGGAGTTCCAGTGGATGATGTACATTCACTCCCTAACCAAAAATTAAAAAATAAAAATGAACAAGGTCAAGACTTTCCTTATATCCCTCCATATACCCTTGCCAAAAGGACCAAGGTTTATGATGATCAAGGTTATCCTGGAATCAAACCTCCATGGGGAACCCTTAATGCCTTAGACCTGAATACAGGAGAATATCTCTGGAGAGTGCCCTTGGGAGAATATAAGGAATTGACAAAAAGGGGGATTCCCATTACTGGTACTCCGAATCTAGGCGGGCCCATTGTTACTGCGGGGGGGCTCGTTTTTATCGGTGCTACCCAAGATTCCAAAATACGTGCATTCGATAAAAAAAATGGAGAAATGGTCTGGGAGCACGCCTTACCTGGAAATGGAAATGCAACACCCATTACATTCGAGATCAACGGAAAACAATTTATTGTGATTGCAACAAGTGATTCGATGAATCAAGTACAGGGAATAAAAACGGAAAAAGGGGGAGTCTACGTGGCATTTTCTTTGCCGTAATAGATTTTTGGTAAGGCATAAACTTGTTCTCTAATGGAGCGAAGGCCTTTCTGATTCTGATTCAAAATCAGTTAAAACTACTTCTCACAGGGTTTTGGTAGACTGCAACATGTTGGCTTTGTTTCCACTTTGTTTATCTACCTTCTGCAAGAGGCTTTTATTGGAAACTTGGTAAAAGATCAAGATGCTCATTTTTTCAAAAAAAAGCGTTACCATTTCATTTTCATTCGAGATTTTGTTTTTCAGACGGTGGATTTTCAACAAAACATAAGGAAACCTTTTACACCCATTTCCTTTGCCCGTATCTTCGGGTTATTGTCTACAGGTAATTAAACATCAGTCTGTTTTTCCTATATTTACAGAGATATTTTCGGTATAAATTTTGCATATCAAACTAATTCAAGATGAAAAATGCCCATTATATGACAAAGCTAAAACCTAAAAAGACTTTAAAGCTTGCTGAGCAACTTCACGAACAACTTTTAGATTGGATAATTTCAGGCACCCTGAAAGAGGGGGACAAGGTTCCCTCTGAAAATGAACTCTGTAAGTCCTTTTCTGTTTCACGGCCCATCGTAAGGGAGGCATTGAGGAAATTACAATTGGAAGAACTGGTGGAAACAAAAAAAGGCATTGGCACCTATGTTTTACATAGTCCTTTGGCTAATTTGAAACAATTTGCATCTGCTAACGATATTGCTGCCATATTGCAAAGCCATGAAGTTCGTTTGGCTTTGGAGACGGAAACTTCGGCCTTAGCGGCAATAAGACGGACCCCTGCCCAATTAAAATTTATTCAGGAGTGCTTCAAAAATATGCAAAATGATTTCAATGAATCAAATTTATCAGTTCCCTCGGATTTTGAATTTCACATAGGCATCGCACGGGCAACCAACAATGAAATTTTTGTAAAATTACTGGAAAACATTAATTTTGGATTAAGAAAAACAATGGACATTGCACAAAGCTTATCATGGGAAAATGTCAAAAATCAAACACAACCCGATCGAATACAACAAGTCCTTGAAGAACACCAAAATATTTTAAATGCAATTGAGGTTCAGGATCAAGAAGCAGCGCGCATCGCAATGCGCTATCATATTGCCAAAATAAAACAAAGGCTTATCAATATGCAATCCCAGAAAATTGCAGAAAACGACGGATTGGAATTTGAACAAAAAAAATTATAGTTTCTGTCCCTAGCCAATTATCATATTTTCTTCTTCTTCCATTTTTCAAAATCCAATTTCACATCTTCTGAAGTAAGTGGATACAATCCTATAATTGAAAATCCTCCAGCAACTTTTTCCGTCACATATTCTTCATATAGTTCCATTTTTTTAGCCTCTTCTGCTACTTTATCCGCTAATTGAGCTGGAATTACCATGACGCCATCATCATCCCCAACAATTATATCTCCTGGAAATACTGCCACATCCCCGCAACCAATAGGAACATTAATGTCGAGGGCTTGATTCAATGTTAAGTTTGTTGGCGCTGAGGGAGTGTTATGAAATGAAGGAAAAGGCAAGGCTGCAATCACTGAAGAGTCCCTAAAGCCCCCATCAGTAACAATGCCGGCAGCACCTCTAACCATCAATCTGGTGACCAATATAGACCCAGCTGATGCTGCACGGGCACTTTTACGACTGTCCATGACTAGAACTGCCCCCTCGGGACAGGTTTCAACAGCCACCCGTTGAGGGTGTTCTGGATTCATGAACACACTGATCGGGTTTAAATCCTCCCTTGCCGGTATGTACCGTAAAGTAAAGGCTTCACCCACCATGTTCGGCTTTCCCAACGCCAAAGGCTTAACCCCTTGTATGAACTGGTTCCTTAATCCTAGCTTATATAGAATTGTTGCTATGGTAGGGGTACTTGTAACTTTTAATTGTTCCTTAGTTGAAGCTAACATATAGAAATTAGATAAATGGATTAATGAACAATTTACATGTCTTATTTTATTATAAGGTATAAATTTAATGATATAATTAAATCTATTATTACAAAGTGTCATAAAATAAAGTGAGATCAATCGGCTGTAAATATAGCAAAAGTTTCAATTCATGTAAAATAAAATTACAAGTATATGATTTTTGCTGAATATTTCCCTTAGATTTACCTTTCATTGATTTATTCCTGTAAGTCTGAACCTCAGTAATTTGGAATTTACAAACAAGGCCAAAATATTAAAACTATTGGTTCAATTTCTTGCAGCGTGTATTACACCAGAAAACCATTTGCTTTTGCATAATCTTTAAAATTTTGATAAAACCTTAATCAATAAACCCACAACATGAACAGAAAATATGGAAAACCACTCCTTATTATTTCAGGGATTTCCTTTGCAGTATCCATTGCAATGATCCTTTCGGGGGACATATCCAAGTCTGGATTACCCTTGCTCATATCTTTTATTGGCATGGCCGGTTATGGCTATTTTAATCCTAAGTACAAAAAGATGAGTTTTACTTTTTGGGTATTCGCCTTCTTGATTGCTGCCATGTACTATCCCTTTCTATTTACAGATTGGGGGTTCAATACGGGGATTTTGGTGATACCCATGCTTCAACTCATAATGTTCGGAATGGGAACAAAATTAAGTCTGGCGGAATTTGTGAATGAGTTGCGTACACCAAAAGGTGTAATTGCCGGGTTTGTGATGGTTTTTACAGTTATGCCCTTACTGGCGGCATT
>Ga0222651_1000781_pt1 | contig 17760 bp, 15 predicted proteins | sample AntAcemetagen369_FD_179855 | JGI IMG/M metagenome (GOLD analysis project Ga0222651, IMG submission 179855) | Saline water microbial communities from Ace Lake, Antarctica - #369 | ecosystem: Environmental > Aquatic > Non-marine Saline and Alkaline > Saline | place: Antarctica: Ace Lake...
GCTTTACCTGGGTCATGGATGTGAAATCTGTCATTACCAGCCCCAGCCCCCAGGCACCCGTAAAGCATGGTCGGGGGCCCTTGGTAATTTCCGGGCTCGCCTGGTCTGGTAACGGCACGATCAAGCGTGTCGACGTCACCGTCGATGGCGGACGCAACTGGCAGACCGCCAGACTGGACGGACCTAGCCTGTCAAAGGCGCTGCATCGCTTTTACCTCGACATCGATTGGGATGGCTCCGAAATGCTGATCCAGTCGCGCGCGATCGATGAAGCGGGCGTTGTTCAGCCAACAAAAGACGCCCTCCGCGCCGCCAGGGGCGAGAACTCGATCTATCACAATAACGGTATCCAGACCTGGCATGTCAAAGCCGACGGAGTGGTTGAGAATGTCGAAATTTCCTGAACTCATCGCCAGCGCTTTTTTTGCCGTCATGCTCGCAGCCGCGCCAGCGCTGGGTGCAGGCGATGCAGACCAAGGCGGGAAGGTTTTCAAGAAATGTAAAGCCTGCCACGCGGTCGGTAGCGGCGCCAAAAACAAGGTGGGACCTCACCTGAACGACCTGTTCGGTCGGCCCGCAGGGTCCATTACCGGCTACAAATATTCCAAGGCAATGCGTAAGGCGAGTGAGGCCGGCCTTGTCTGGTCTGACGAGACAATTGACAAGTTTCTCGCCAAGCCAAGAGGATTCCTGAAGGGCACGAAAATGGCCTTCCCGGGTATTAAGAAGGAAAAGGACCGGCGTGACCTCCTCGCCTACCTGAAAGCAATTCAGACAGCGTCCACCTCGACACCAACCGCAGAGAAGCCAATCAAGACCGTGGCTGCCCCGGCAGGAAAACCGCCCCTCGCCAGCGATACCAAACGCCCGAAACATGGCGTTCTGCATCTGGGACGTGCGGCAACGTCGGCTGAAATTCTGGCCTGGGATATCGATATACGCCCTGATGGCGCCGGATTGCCGAAAGGAAAAGGCACCGTTGCGCAAGGGGAAGAGGTCTTTGCGGAGCGATGTGCCGTCTGCCACGGCGATTTTGGGGAAGGCAAGGATCGCTGGCCGGTCCTTGCCGGTGGTTTCGACACGCTGAAAGCGGAACGGCCCGAAAAGACAATCGGGTCCTACTGGCCTTTTCTATCGACCGTATTCGATTATATACGACGCGCCATGCCATTCGGTGATGCGCGGTCGCTGACAGATGATGAAGTCTATGCGGTTACAGCATATCTGCTGTTTCTGAACGATATCGTTACCGATACGGAATTCGAGCTGTCTGAAAAGAACTTCGCAGCAACACGGTTACCGAACGAAGCGAACTTCATCGCCGATGACCGCGCGTCGGAGCAGCAATACGCCAACACCGGTGAACCGTGTATGAATAACTGCATGGCCGAACCGGCGCAGGTCATCATGCGGGCAAGGGTCCTTGACGTAACACCGGAAAACGAAGGTGATGGCTCCAAGGTCGATTAGAAAACAACGTTGCGCCATCGCAATCAGCGTTGCGTTCGTTCTCACCTGCAGCGTTTCCGCAGCGCAAGCGGAGGGCGACATTGCCCTGGGCGAATATCTGGCAAGTGAATGCGTCACATGCCATCAGATCACCGGCCGCACATCAGGCGGGATACCCGCTATAATTGGCTGGCCGGAGGACCTGTTTGTGTCGGTGATGCAGGCCTACCGCAACAAGGAGCGAGACAACAAGGTGATGCAGGCAATCACCAGCACACTCAGTGACGCTGATATTCATGCGCTTGCTGCCTATTACGGCAGCCTGAAAGAGCAACCACCGCAATAGGAATCTGTCGGCATTTTTCTGGGTCAAGGTAACGGGAGGAGTATTCTTATGGTCAACGGCATCGATAGACGAAATTTCCTGATTGGCACTTCTGCAGCGCTGGGCACATTGTCGTTAGGGGCACCGGCGGCGCTTGGACAGGCAAAACTGCGCGTTATCGTGATTGGCGGCGGGCCAGGCGGCGCTACGGCAGCTAAATATATCGCGCGAGATTCGAAAGGTGCGCTGGACGTTGTTCTTGTCGAGCCAGCCCGGCAATTTACAACCTGTTTCCACTCAAACCTTTATCTGGGAGGCTTCAAGAGCTTCGAATCCATTACCCATCGGTATGACAAGTTGGCTCCCTATGGCGTGAGCCTGAACCATCAGATGGCCCATGCAATTGATCGCGATAAAAAGACCGTACGCCTCGCTGACGGGACATCCCTTCCCTATGACAGGCTGGTCGTCGCGCCGGGCATTGACCTGAAATACGACAGCGTCCCGGGCTGGGGGAAAGAGCATGAAGAAAAAATGCCGCATGCCTGGAAGGCGGGGCCACAGACAAGGTTACTGAAGGCGCAGCTGGACGCTGTCCCCGACGGCGGCCTCATTGTCATGATCGCACCACCCAACCCCTTCCGTTGCCCTCCGGGCCCCTATGAACGGGTTTCCATGATGGCGCATGCCCTCAAGAATACGGGACGGGCAGATTGCCGGATCGTCATCATTGACCCGAAAAAGAAATTTTCCAAACAGGGCCTGTTCCAGGAAGGATGGGAACAGCACTATCCCGGGATGGTCGAATGGCTCGATCCAAGCATCCATGAGGGCGTCAAATCCGTCGATCCAGCGACGAATTCAGTTGTAACCGGATTCGAAACCTACAGTAATTGCGCCCTTGTCAATGTGATACCGGCCCAGATGGCCGGGAAGATCGCGCGTGATGCCGGCCTCGCTGACCAATCCGGATTCTGCCCGGTTAAGGCCGAAAGCATGCAGTCGGAAATGGATCCGAATATTTATGTGATCGGTGATTCATCAATTGCCGACGCCATGCCTAAATCAGGCTTCGCAGCGAACAGTCAGGCCAAGGTCGCCGCCATGATGATCCGGGGCGAACTGACTGGCGCCCGAACCTTTCCGGCGCGGTATGCAAATACCTGCTGGAGCCTGATCGATACGGACAATACGGTAAAGGTCGGCGCCCGTTACGCGGTAAAGGACCACAAGATTGCGCCACTGGAAACGTTCATTTCGCAGAATGGCGAGTCCACAGATCTCAGAAGGCAGAACCAGGAAGAAAACCTTGGTTGGTACACCGGGATCACAGCCGATATTTTCAGCTGACCAAAACCTCGCGGCGAATACCCGCCTGTTTCCAACAGTGACACAAGCCTTCGCCCGGGCAAGGCCAACGTAAAAACGACCCGACCTGACGATGAGGAATATCGTGGGTCAATGACATGCTCATGGTGAATTCTTGGGCATGTGATGCGACGATCGTATGCACATCGACGAATGTGCGCGTAAAGATCGTGCATTCCATATTTTCGCACTTTTCCTTCAATGCATTGATATTGCAATGCGATCCATTTTTTTGGCCATCCGCATCAATCGAACATCAAAACGGCACGGTACATGCAACCTGATGGTCGGGGGGTTAATTAGGCTTCGGGTTTTCAAGCGCGTTGAAAATTCAGACAAGCAGCGTGTTACCGATCCGAAGCATTGTTGGAGAAATGCCAATGATATTGAAATGCGAAGGAAAGCCTTCTTCCGGACGCGCAAAGCGATGGCTGGCTGCCCTTGCAATCACCACAACGGCAGTTTGCAGCGGTACAGTACTTTTGCCACAACCAGCGCAATCCGCTGAAAAGGTCCTCCGCGTCGCGATGACGGCGGCGGATATTCCCATAAATATCGGACAACCCGACCAAGGGTTCGAAGGCTTCCGATTCATGGGTTACATGCTCTATGACACGCTGGTCCTGTGGGACCTTTCCAAGTCCGATGTTTCCGCCAGCCTGACGCCCGCTCTGGCCGAAAGCTGGAGCATCGATCCTGACAATCCACTGCGCTGGGTGTTCAAGCTCCGCAAGGGTGTCAAATACCATGATGGCAGCGAATTCACAGCCGATGACGTCGTCTGGAACTTCAAAAAGGTGTCAGATAGCGACGCCCCGCAATACGAGCCCAAGCAGGCGGCGCTCGTCGCGGTGCGCATTCCAGCACTGAAGGAAGTAAACAAGGTCGACGACTATACGGTTGAGATCATCACAAAAGATGTCTCCGCCTACGTTCCCTACCAAGTCAGCTTCTGGTTTATGTCGAGTCAGGAACACTGGGAAAAGTCGAAAAGCTGGGCTGAATACGCCAAGTCGCCATCCGGTACCGGTCCCTGGAAATTCGTAAGCCAGACGCCGCGCGCCAAAGTGGAGATGGTCGCCAACAAGTCTTACTGGAATCCCGAACGGATTCCAAAAGTCGACAGGGTAATCCTGCGCCCGATCCCGGAAGCTTCAGCCCGCGTCGCGGCCCTGCTATCCGGCCAGGTTGATTTTGTCGAAGCTCCGCCGCCCGATGCCGTTCCGCGGCTGAAGCAATCGGGAATGAACATCGTCACCAACGCCTATCCGCATAACTGGGCAATCAAACCCAGTCGCATTGAAGGTTCACCGTGGAACGATATAAATGTGCGGAAAGCGGCAAATCTGTGCATTGATCGTGAAGGCATGAACACAATGCTTGGCGGTCTCAGCATCCCATCCGAAGGACATGTGCCGCCGGGCGACAAATGGTTTGGCAAGCCGACATTTACGCTTGGTTACAAGCCGGATGAAGCCCGCAAACTGATGGCCGCATCAGGCCATAGCCAAAACAAACCGCTTACCGTCAAGATCGCTATATCGACAAGCGGATCCGGGCAGATGCAGCCATTGCCGATGTTTGAATTCCTCCAGGCAAACCTCAACGAATGCCATTTCGACGTACAGGCTGAGGTAATGGAATGGAATGCACTGACGTCTTTTCATCGGAAGCCGGCAAACGACCCAATTGCGACCAGCAAGAATGTCAACGCCGTCATCGTCAGCCATGCAACCCAGGACCCATACAGCGGGTTTGAACGCTTCTTCCTGAGTTCACGCATTTCACCGGCAGGCTCGAACTGGGGCATGGTTGTCGACCCGTTCTACGACGAGATGCTGGCAAAGGCCGCGAAAACCTTCGACCCGGATGTGCAAAACGACATCCTGCAGAAGGTGCATGAATATGCGGTGAACAATGCCGAATGGATCTGGGTGACCCATGACGTCAACCCACGCGCCCTGGCCCCGCATGTGAAAGGCTTCGTACAGGCACAGAGCTGGTTCCAGGACCTGACTTCGATTTCCATCGAGAGGTAAGCAAGAGAAGCCTCCAGGCGTGGGGAGGGGCGGCCATTAATACCGGCTCCCCTCCTCGCTTCCCGGACTTGTCTGCCACTTTTTTGAATCCCGTCAGCTTTAAGGACCCAGACCGTGCTGAAATACATATTCAATCGAATGCTCTATGTGTTTCCAATTGCCATTGGTGTCACAGTCGTATGCTTCTCACTCGTCTATATCGGACCAGGTGATCCTCTCAGTTCCATCCTGCCGGAGGATGCCCCGCAGGAAGTGATCGACCGGATCATGAAGGAATACGGGCTCGACAAACCCCTGCCCCAGCAATACATCATCTGGCTTGGCAAAGCCGCGCTAGGTGACTTCGGTACCTCCATCGTCACCCAACGGCCCGTTCTGGCAGAACTGGGCCCGGCCCTCGTCAACAGCCTGATCCTGGCCGCCGGCGGCGCCATATTAGGTTTTACAATTGGCACCGTGTTTGGCGGGTTAGCCGGATACTTTCACGGCCGCCCGGCGGACCGATTTTTCACCGCATTCGCAATCACAGGCGTGAGCGTGCCGCATTATTGGCTCGCCATTGTGATGGTAATCATCTTTTCCGTCGAATTGGGCTGGCTGCCGTCGCTTGGTATGTCAGCCAGTGGCTCGACTGAATTCAATTTCACAATCGAAAGCCTGCGCTTCATGGTATTGCCGACAATCGCCCTTGCGGTGATTCCGGCGGGCATTGTCACGCGCACAGTACGCGGCGCCGTGGCCGAACTGTTCAACATGGAATTCATCGAAGCCCTTCGCGCGAAGGGACTGTCAGAATGGAAAATCATTCGGCACGTCGCCAAAAACGCGGCGCCACAGGCGCTTGCTGTCATGGGGCTGCAACTGGGCTACCTGCTGGGCGGATCAATTCTGATCGAAACAGTCTTCGCCTGGCCCGGCACGGGTTTGCTGCTGAACAACGCTATCTTCTCGCGCGACATTCCGATGCTGCAGGGAACGATTCTGGCACTGGCCATTATCTTCGTATCCCTGAACCTGTTGGTCGATATCGCCCAGGCATCGCTAGACCCACGCATTCAGCGATGACCTTCGCATCGCCAGAACGGAGCATATGACATGACCGATATATCATCCGCCGCAGTTCATATAAGTACCGACAAACCGGAAACATTCACTGCCGAACGGCGCGGTTACTGGCATTCGGTATTCCAGAGACTTCGCCGGGATCCCATTACCATCATCTGCGGCTCGATCATTTTTCTGATCCTGTTAGCGGCAATCTTTGCGCCGCTGGTCGCCCCGGCCGATCCCTACAAAACCAGTATGCTCAATCGGCTGGCACCCGTCGGTTCAGCCGGATATATCCTGGGAACCGACGAGTTGGGCCGCGACATGCTGACCCGGCTTATATATGGCGGCCGAGTTTCACTGTTTACCGCTATCGCACCCGTATTCTTCGCCCTGGTCATCGGCGGGGGCCTTGGTATCGTCGCCGGGTTCTTGGGCGGGCATGTCAATATGGTCATCATGCGCTGCACCGACGTGTTCTACGCTTTCCCGTCGATCCTTCTCGCCATCGCGATTTCAGGTGCGCTTGGGTCGGGGGTTTTCAATGCCGTCATCTCATTGACCCTGGTTTTCATTCCGCCTATCTGCCGCGTCGCAGAAACAGTGACGACACAGGTTCGCAATCTTGACTTCATCGCCGCCGCCCGGTCGACACCCTCCAGCACATTCCGAATCTTGCGGGTCCATGTATTGGGCAATGTCCTGGGGCCGGTTCTGATATATGCATCCGGGCTGGTAAGCGTAAGCATCATCATCGCGTCCGGCCTGAGTTTCCTCGGCCTTGGCGTAAGTCCCCCTGAAGCCGACTGGGGACTGATGCTGAACACCTTGAGACAATCAATCTATGTCGCCCCGGTGAACGCAGCCCTGCCCGGCGCGATGATCTTTATTACCGGGCTATGCTTTAATCTGATGAGCGACGGATTGCGCACGGCAATGGATGTAAAACTTTAACCTTTGGTGAATGGAGTACGAAAATGACAGACCAGGAAAAATTCGACACCATCGCCGAAGCCGCAGGGCTGGCACTCGACGATGCAGAAAGGGTGCGTCTTATGGAAGGTTATAACGGGCTGCAAAAATTACTGGCGCAGATTCCGGACATGGCACTGGCGCCGGACGAACCGGCAATCGCCTACGTCATGCCAACCACACGGGTGCAACGATGACTGCTTCGGAATACCCGACCATCGCGGCGACTGCCCGCGCGCTTCGCGCCGGAACCACGACCGCACGTGAACTTGTAACGGCCTCGCTGGAGAGGCTGCAGGCAACACAAGACACGCTTCACAGCGCCATCACCATCATGACGGATGAAGCCCTGGTTGCCGCCGACAAGGCGGATGTGGACCTTAAAACTGGCAAGGATCTCGGCCCCCTGCACGGCATTCCGATCGGCTTAAAGGACATCTACGACACCGCCGGTACGCTCACGACATGTAATTCCCGCATGCTCGAAGACAACGTACCTGACGCAGACGCCGATTCCGTTGCGCGTTTGCGGGCGGCAGGTGCCATTTTCACAGCCAAACTGGCAACACATGAATTCGCCAATGGCGGGCCAAGCTTTGACCTGCCCTGGCCTCCAGCGCGCAATCCCTGGAATCCCGACCATGTGCCGGGCGGGTCATCCAGCGGTTCAGGCGCCGCCGTGGCAGCCGGACTGGTCATGGGTGCAATGGGCTCGGACACCGGCGGTTCGATCCGCGGCCCTGCCGGATTGAACGGTATTGTCGGACTGAAGCCAAGCTATGGACGGATAAGCCGGCGCGGCATCTTCCCGTTAAGCTGGACACAGGACCATGCGGGACCGATGACCCGCACGGTCGAAGACTGCGCAATAATGATGCAGGCGCTGTCTGGCTACGACCCGCACGATCCCGCTTCCGTTGACACACCTGTGCCGGATTACCTGGCTGCCCTGGAAGGGCAGGTTGAGGGCCTGAAGGTCGGTATTGTGCGCGACTGGTACCGCCCGGAAGGGCTTGCCGACCCGGAAAGCACTGCACAAGTCGAGGGCGCAGCTGCATTGCTGCAGGAAGCGGGAATGACCGTGCGCGATATCACCCTGCCCGACAATGCGGACTTTCACGCTTGTGGCCGTATCATCATCCTGTCCGAGGCATTCGCCATTCATCGCAAGGGATTGCTCGCCACGCCGGAACGCTACGGCGAATTCCTGCGCGACCGTATCCGGCTTGGCGCCTTTATTTCTGCACATGAGTACATTTCCGCGTTGCGTTTCCGGCGACACCTTACCCAGGCTACGCTGGATGCGATGGCGGCAGCGGACGTCGATGTTCTGCTGACTGCCAACCAGTACGGCACGGCTGAGAAATTCGGCAACAGTTCGCCAACATTCCCTTTCTTCGGAAAGCCCTACCTGACGATGGCGTTCAACCTCACCGGTCAGCCGGCCCTGACTGTCTGCGGCGGCTTCGCGGCGAACGGCCTGCCGATCGGCGTGCAGCTTGCTGGAAAGCCCTATGAAGACGACCTGCTGCTGCGCGTCGGGCACGCGTTCGAAACAGCACGGGGTGCGCTGGGCCGAACGCCGAAAATCTAGCCGCCGTTAACCCTGGCTGCCGATGCCGAGCGGCCCGCTTTTCGCTACCTCCTCCGAACGGATGCAGCGAACTGACCGATCGGGCACCGGGTGACGTGGTACCGGAACACCATTGCGACATTCCGCAACGGCATAGCGGCATCGAGGGGCGAATGTGCACTCACTGGGCGGGGCCGTCAGGTTTGGCGGCGAACCGGGGATGGCCTCCAGGACCGTGCCGCGGGATGCACTGTGAATGGTCGATGCCAGTAGCCCCTGCGTATAAGGATGAAGTGGCGCGGTGACGACATCGCTCATCGGGCCGGATTCTGAAATATGCCCGCCATACATGACTGCCAGACGCGATGAAATTTCAATAGCGACGCCAACATCATGAGTAACAAAAATAATGCTGAGCCCAAGATCTTTCTGCAACTGCGCCAACAGCAACAGAACCTGAATTTGCACTGTTGCGTCCAATGCCGTGGTCGGCTCATCGGCCAGCAGCAACTGAGGACGGCACGATAATGCCAGCGCGATCATGGCTCTCTGCCGCATGCCGCCGGACAGCTCATGCGGATAGGCATCGAGCCTGCTTTTTGCAGATGGGATACGCACCAGCTCCAGCAATTCCAATGCCCGGGCGCGCGCGTCGCTCCAACTGATCCCTTCATGATGCACGACGGTTTCACATATCTGATGGCCGATTGAATAGACAGGGTCAAAACTTGTCGCTGGCTCCTGGAAAATCATAGCAACATCAGCACCGCGTAACCGGGATAGTTCCCTGCCGTTCATTTGCAGAACATCGCGATCCTGTAACTTGATCGAGCCGCTCATAACGGTGCGACGCGGCGGCAGCAGTTTCTGGATTGCACGCAGGGTCACGCTCTTCCCAGAACCGGATTCACCCAAAATGCCGAGCACCTCCCCGCGGTGGAGATCGAAACTGATACCATTCACGGCATGGACTGTCCGTTCACGAGAGACGAATTTTACGTGCAGGTCGCGCACGCTTAATAGCAGTTCGCTTTGATCGACAGCAGTCGACTTTGGGGCGCTCAGTGTCATCGTATCCGTCATAATCAGATTCTCCCGTCCAGTCCGAGGCCGGCGCGGGAATGTCCCGAGCCACTGTTTGACATGTGGCAGGCCACACCATGGCCGTCATTTTCAGGCTCATTCAGCGTTGGCGCCACCTGGCTGCAAATATCTTCAACGTATGGGCAGCGCGTATGGAACCGACAGCCCGATGGCGGATTAATCGGACTTGGCGGATCACCGGTAATGGGCACTTCAGTGGTTCGCCGTTGCGGGTCCATTGTTGGCTGCGCACGAAGCAAAGCCTGGGTATAAGGGTGGCGCGGCGCCTCATAGACTTGGTCAATAGCCCCCAATTCGACGACTTCGCCCAGATACATGACCATGACTTTGTCGCTGATGTAATGGACGACGTTGAGGTCGTGGCTGATGAAGATATAGGTAAGGTCAAATTGTGCGCGCAGGTCGCTGAGCAAATTCAACACCTGTGCTTCAACAGACTTGTCCAGCGCGGAGACAGCCTCATCAAGGATTAGAAGTCTAGGCTCGATAGCCAGCGCCCGGGCGATATTGACCCTTTGACGCTGACCACCCGACAATTCGTGCGGATAACGGTGCACAAACAGCTTGGGATCAAGCCCGACCTTGTCCAGTAACCCGATTGCGCGTTCCTGCGCTTTGGCGCTCGGCAATCCGGCACTGATGGGTCCAAAGGCAATCGAGTCTTCAATTGGCAGACGCGGATTCAGTGATGCGTAGCTATCCTGAAACACCATCTGCATCTTGTGCAGCATATCGCGAACCGAAATCCCATCGCGGCTGCCGACAGCTTCACCATCGAGCACCACCTCGCCTTCATCGGGTTCGATCAGGCGAATGAGGAGCCGCGCCATTGTGGATTTCCCACAACCAGACTCGCCGACCACGCCCAGGGTTTCCCCTTTACGGACTGAAAACGATATCCCGTCCACCGCACGAACTGGTGGGCTTTTTCCAAAGCTCAAAACTGTATTCTTGGTTGGAAAATACTTGCGTAAATTCCGAACGATCAAAAGCGGTTGGGCTGGTCCGCCAAGGTCCTGTACCATGCTCATTGTCTATAACTCTCCCGAGTCCAGCACGTGAATAACGACCCCCCGCAGACAGATAACGCAACATCCATGCCACTCCCCTGAATTGCCCGATAACGGTGGTATCCCGGCTTTTTTCGATTAAGGGTGCCGGCATTCGGGCCAGGAATCGCGATCTTGCACAGTTTCACGGCATATTGCGGATACCGCTGCGACTCGAACAGGCAAGGTGACGCTGTCCCGAAGGAAACGCGCACCGTGTATGACTTTCAGGATCTGGTTAGAATGCGACAATGGCCAAAAATTCGGCCTACGGCGTTTTATTTCACCATCGCTTTCGCGAACCCGGAACCATGTAAATGGACCGGAAACCGCATGGCAAAACAGGAACCAGTCGTATCCGACCGGGCCAATACCAGGTCACCGCCGACATGTTCCATGATCTGACGGGAAATTGCCAAACCCAACCCACTGCCTTCAGGCCGTTGCGCTGGCCGATTCCAGCCACGAGACAGTTTCGAAAACAGACTCGCCTGGTGCTCCGGCGCTATGCCCGGCCCGTTGTCCACTACCTGTAATTCGAAATCGCCGGCATCTGTCGGACCAACGCGTCTGATCCAGATTCCCGGGTCCTCTGAATTGTTGAACTTGATCGCATTGGATAGCAGGTTGATACAGACCTGTTTCATCCGGTCTGCATCTGTGAAGATCACAATCGGCTCGGCACCCAATTCATCATGTATCGTCGTGCCGAATTCATGTGCCAAGCCATGTATCGTTTCGATGGCATCCCGCATGATCGCGACAGCATCTGTCTGCTGCGGCGACCAATCCATCTCTCCACTTTCCAACCGGTTAAGCTCAAGTATCTGGCCCAGCAATCGCGTCAGGCGCTCGCTTTCATGCTGAATGATACCCGCGAAATGCCGGGCCTGCTCTGCTTCAAGGTCTGGATTCGATACCAGTATTTCTGAAAATGACCGGATGGAGGTCATCGGTGTTCGCAATTCATGACTGACCTGGGACAGGAAATCATCTTTCATCTTGTCCAGCCGGGTCAGTTGTTCGTTCGCCTGCCGAAGCTGCGCCGCGGCTTGCTCCAACTCGCGGGATTTACTCTCCAGTTCCCGGCTGTGGCTGATTGCCTGCTGGGTTTCGTCCAGCAATGTAATGACCGTGTTCAGGCTGATGGTTTCACCTTTAACCACCGTCGACAGCAAAGAACGCGCCGAGGCGGCACCAACCGTGCCGGCAAGTTCGCGTTCGACAAAGGCAATAAGCCCCGGGTCGGGGGACGGGATTGAATCGTCCCTTCCCTGACGACGCGCATATGCAGCGAACAAATCATGCGTCCGCTTGTGACCAAGGACCCGGCGCGATAACTGCACCAGGTCTGCAGTCGTCGCTGACCGTTGCAGAACATCGTCCATATTCGGCCCATCACTCCGAAAGGCATCGACAAAGACGGCGCTTTGCAGACGTTCCAGCGGTGAACGGCGTGTACAGAGTGACACAATTACGAAAAGCCCCACATTTGCACTCATCGACCAGAACAGGCCATGGACCAATGGATCCCAATATTCAAAACCGAATAGCGCTGTTGGTTTCAATATGGCAATTCCCCAGGGACCAAACTCAACCAGGTCACTCATGCCCCAACTGTTGCCGGCAAAGGTCGGTGCCAAAAGGGTGTAACACCACATGACGAAGCCTGCCGACAAACCAGCAATCGCGCCCCGGCCCGTCGCACCATGCCAGAAGACACCGCTAACCAGTGCCGGCATGAACTGGGCGATACCGACAAATGAGATCAGACCAATCGACGCCAATGGGCTGGAAGTACCGGTCAATCGATAATACAGGAACCCCAGCGCAAGAATGGCAACGATACTAATGCGCCTGGCAACCAGTAACGTTGCAGAGACATCGCTGCTACCTGTTGCGGAATAGCGCGGGAAACGCAGTAGCAGGGGTGTCACGAGATGATTGGAAATCATAATCGCCAGCGCAATGGACGCAACGATCACCATTGATGTCGCCGCCGATAGTCCGCCAATGAACGCCAGAAGGGCGAGTCCATTCTGATCGGAGGCAAGCGGCACCGTCAGCACAAACAAATCGGGATTCGCCGCCGGGCTCAGTCGGGTCATTCCGCTGATTGCAATGGGGATAACAAACAGACTGACAAGGAATAGATAGAGGGGAAAAAGCCAGGATGCCGTTGCCAGCGCTTTCTCGTTTGTATTCTCCACGACCGTGACCTGAAACTGCCGGGGCAGACAGATAATTGCTGTCGCAGACAAAAAGGTCATGACAATCCAGCGCGCTTCGAAACCATCCTCAAAATGCGTGAGCCGCTGGACACCGCTGTGCCATTGCGTGCTGGAAAACAGGTCTTCCACCCCGTCATGCAACCCGTACACGGCAAAAGCTGCGATGGCCCCGAGGCTGAAAAGCTTCACGAGAGATTCGAACGCGATCGCAGCAACAATACCGGGATGACGCTCATCCGCGCCCAGATTGCTTGTACCAAACAGAATGACAAAAACAGCCATACACACCGCAACCCAGAACCCTGTATCGCCGAACAGCCCCCAATTCTGCACAGCAACCGGCCCCCAGCCCCCGGCGGCCCCCAGGACGTCGAAACTCGCGGCGACAGCCTTCAATTGCAGCGCGATATAAGGCGTCACACCAATGAGAGCGATGATCGTCACCAGGGCGGAAATCACCGGGCTTTTGCCATAGCGAGCGGAGATGAAATCAGCGATAGACGTGATGCGCTGCTGCTTGCTGATCCGCACCAGTTTACGCAACAACAATGTCCAGCCGATCAGGACTAATGTCGGACCGGTGTAGATGGTCAGATATTCAAGTCCATTCCGCGCCGCGGACCCGACTGCGCCGTAAAAAGTCCAGGATGTGCAATACACGGCCAGTGACAGCGTATACACGATCGGCGAGTTGATCAGGCCACCGAAACCACTTTTTGCCCGCTGGTCGCTAATGAAGGCAATAACGAACAAGCCCAACAGGTAAAGGCTGGCGACACCAACAACGACACCCCAGCTCAGCATTTAGGTATCTTCTTCTTTGTCGTCACCCCTCGTCCGAAGAATTCGCCGGGATAAAAGAGCGGAGCAAACAATGCCAAACATCCAGGCCGAGAAGATATAAGCGGGTAATAACGGGACACCGGCCAGAAACACCGGCTGGTCAAACATCACGATATATGGTGGCAACAGCAGCAGCATGCATGCCAGAGGAAGCAACACACCGAGATCCCGTGTCCGCCGATCGTCCTTCATCCTAAATGACCTGTTCTTCCGCTTTACCATCGCCCGGCAGTAAATCGCCGACCTTTGCGACAAGACCGGCATTGGAAAACGGCTTGGTCATGAAGTCATTCGCGCCCAGCTCCAGCATCCGTCGCCTGTCGGCATCCTGGCCTTTTGCCGTCAGCACAAGAACCGGTGTGGATTTCAAATTTGGCGTAATCCGGATTTTCTGCAGAATGTCGAAACCATTGCTGGACGGCATCATAATATCGAGGATCAAAAGATCCGGCCGTATCCGATGCATCGCGTCCACGACTTCGCCGCCATCGGAGATAGAATCAACCGAGTATCCCTCGCGCGACAACAGGAATGTCAACGACTCGACAATGAACGGCTCGTCTTCCGCAACGAGTATCTTAGTAGTCACCGGCCACCCTCCCTGGGTCCGTCCTGTGCCCATTATGATTTCACATCCTCTCCGCCTTGACGAGCCCTTTGATCAGGCCCCGTCGACGCCGGTGTCGCCCGCACGGATTGCTGGGCACGCTGCGCACAGCGTTCGCGCGGACAGGAGCGGCACGTAAAACCCACCTGATTTTCCTGCGAAATGCGCCCCGGCACAAAGGAATCGCCATAGATGATCCGATCACTGTAAGTGGCATCGCACCCCAGCATCACGGCATATGTCGTCCGGGGTGCGCCAAAGCCGACAGCGCGTTTGCTCAATCGGCGGGCCACGAATATAAAGCGCTCGCCATGTGGCATTACGGCCATTTGCGAGATCGTCCGGTCGCGTGAAGACAGCGCGATATAGATCGCCCAAAGGGGACAAGCGCCGCCAAACCGGGGCATTGGCAATCCGGGTATCCCAAAGGGTTTGGAAAGATTGCCGGCAGGATCGGCCCGCAGGAAGGCAAAGGGGACCCCTTCCGCACCGGGTCTTCGCAGGGTAACCAAACGATGGGCGATCTGTTCGAAACTGCCATGAAACTTTAGTCCAAGGCGTTCGATATCATAGCGCTGGTTTTCTGCCGTCTCGAGAAATTCGTGATAAGGGAAAAGCAAAGCGCCGGCCGCATAGTTCGCCAGCGCCTGGCGACAGCGCCGACGCGATTCTTCGCTGGTCAGGCGCTCCGAATCCGCGATTTCCGCGATCATGTCCGCCAGTTCGATTTCGACAAGCGCTCGCGCCAATTGAAACCGCGTTGTCGTATCAAGCGCGGTTTCATCCAGCAGAAGCGATTTTTCAACAAGATTCATCCGCTCTTGCTGGCCCGCATCTGCAACGAACCGTATCGTTATTTCGTGATCACCGGTCAAGATATCGGTTATCGCCCCTTCCAGGGTATTGCGTTTCTGCGACAGGCGAACATGAAGCTGATACGCCGCATCTTCCAGCGACGGGTAATGGTTGCCGTGCCAGACGATGAAGTCGTCCACCTCTTTTTCCGGAGAGGTCAGGTTCAAGGCATTCCGGGGTCCGGAAAGCAGATTGATCATTTCCCGCGCACTCGATCCAAGGCGGTCGCTCTGCGATGCAATGATGGATGAAAACCGTAATCGTTCCTCAGGCTCCAGATCGGCCACTTCCTCCAGGATTTCGGCAAATGACCGGATCGACGTTATCTGCGTCAACATCGCGTGGCTCAGCTCCATCAGGGTCGGGTCCTGACTTAGCCGGTCTGAAAGCGCAAACGCGGTTTCCGCCGCTTCCTGGTATTTATGGTGCAGGCCAATAACATTGCGCGCCCATTTTGGGCGCTCGCCGACCAACTGCAGGGCATCTTTTTCATCCGTATCCGGCAATGCCTGGGAGCGAACCAGATCTATCATCTGCTGGGCCAGAAGCGGGTCGTCGGTACCACTAAGATGGTCTACCGACACTTCCAGTGCCTTGGCGATCCGGCCCAGCAATGCACCGCCAATCAATCGCTTATCGTGTTCAATCAGGTTCAGGTACGATGGCGAAATACCAGCCGATTTCGCCAGAGCAAGCTGGGTCAGTCCAAGCTCGTTCCGTGCATCGCGCACGCGTTGCCCTATTGGCAGACGGGCCATTTGAAAACACTTCCCAATTCGGTTTGTAATTTTATTTACACAATTATTCGTTATTTATAGCCACTTTTACTAAATTTCACAAATCCTCCGGTTTCCGTTTCCGACTCTTGGTGCAGCCCGTTAGATGTTAACGCGTAGTAGATGGTGATGCCCTAGCTGGCATTTTCCTATCATCAATAATAGGGAGGCAGTAAAATGTCGTTTAATCGTACATTCTCGCGTCGGGGCATCTTGAAAGGCTCCACCGCTCTCGCCGGGGCGGCGCTTGCCGCACCCACATTCTTTGTCCGCGATGCATGGGCGGCCAATGATTTCACCAACAATCCCGGCAATGCAAAGTCCGTCAAATTTGGCTTCAACGTGCCGCAGACCGGCCCCTATGCCGATGAAGGCGCGGACGAATTGCGCGCCTACAAGCTCGCCGTCAAACATCTGAATGGCGAAGGCGATGGCGGCATGCTCAATACCATGCAGCCCCTTTCACTCAAGGGTAACGGCGTCCTTGGCAAGAAGATCGAATATGTCACGGGCGACACGCAGACCAAATCCGATGCCGCCCGCGCATCCGCCAAGCGGATGATCGAAAAAGACGGTGTCATCATGTTCTCCGGCGGCTCCTCCTCCGGCGTTGCCGTCGCGGTACAGTCCCTCGCGCAGGAAATGAAGGTCGTCTTCATGTGCGGTCTTACCCATTCCAACGACACCACCGGTAAAGACAAACGCCGCTATGGCTTCCGGCATTTCTTCAATGCCTATATGTCCGGCGCAGCATTGGGTCCGGTGCTGAAAAAGGAAATGGGCACGGAGCGACAGGCCTATCACCTCACCGCTGACTATACCTGGGGCTGGACACAGGAAGAGTCGATCAAGAACACCACGGAGGCAATGGGCTGGAAGACGACCAAAGCCGTCCGTACGCCGCTCGGTGCCGGTGACTTCTCGCAATACATCACACCGGTTCTGAATTCGGGCGCCGATGTGCTGGTCCTGAATCATTACGGCAAGGACATGATCAACTCGCTGACCCAGGCTGTGCAGTTCGGCCTGCGCGACAAGATGGTCAACGGCAAACAGTTTGAAATCATCGTGCCGCTATTCTCTCGCCTCATGGCGCAGGGCGCGGGTGCAAACATCAAGGGCATCCTGGGCACCACAAACTGGAACTGGTCGCTGACCGACGCCGGCTCCCAGGCATTCGTAAAGTCCTTTGGACAGGAATACGGCTTCCCGCCGTCGCAGGCCGCGCATACCTGCTACGTCCAGACGCTGCTCTATGCCAATGCCTGCGAATCTTCCGGAACGTTCTATCCGCCGGAAGTCATCAAGACTCTGGAAGGCTTCGAGTTCGATGGCATGGGCAACGGCAAGACGCTGTATCGCGCCGAAGATCACCAATGCTTCAAGGACGTTCTCGTCGTGCGCGGAAACGAGAACTGAATAGCCCCTAGATTCGTAGACGCTTTCTTCCCTAATTTTGAGGCAAGGAGGCCATGATGGGCAAAGGTAATTTCGACGACGATTTCAAACGGGACGCGGTGGC